>WNGI01000516.1_pt1 | contig 28756 bp, 28 predicted proteins | sample 5400621 | NCBI WGS metagenome assembly WNGI01 (sample SAMN13153374, study PRJNA577476) | soil metagenome | isolation source: 20 cm soil or saprolite under Garry oak tree replicate 1 | place: USA:California | collected 2016-06-15
CGGCAGGCGCGACGGTCATCGGTTACGCGCTCGCCGATCGCGTATTCAATATTCCTTTCCAGAGCAATCCGATGCTGTGGCTCTATGGCATCGGCGGCGGCGCGATCGCCGTGACGATTGCCGGATGGCTGGGCACGCGCTCGACCGTGCGGCAGCCGCCGCTTGCCGTCCTGCGCCAGTTGGGCTGAAACGACGAGCGGCACCTCTTGCGGCAAACAGCGGGTCCCTCGGCGCCTTCGGGATGACATGACTGGCACGGATTGCATAAAATTGCAGTCTGGCTGCACAATTTGCACCGGAACCCCGCATGCATACGATCGCCGACAGCATCGCGCTGGCCGCGGGCTTGGTTGCAGGCTTCGACGCCAAGCTGCTCGAAATCGTGCGCCTCTCGCTTGCCGTGAGCCTCGCCGCCACGGCATTCGCCGCCTGCATCGGTCTGCCGCTGGGTGCCGCCGTGGCAGTCGCGCGCTTTCCCGGCCGCGGTATCGTGATCGCGACACTCAACGCGCTGATGGGCTTGCCGCCCGTCGTCGTCGGCTTGTTCGTCTACTTGCTGTTGTCGCGTGCGGGGCCGCTCGGCAGCTTCGGTCTGCTGTTCACGCCAAGCGCGATGGTGATCGCGCAGACGATTCTGATCGTCCCGATTTTGGCGGCGTTGTCGCGCCAGATCGTCGAGGACGCGTGGTCGGAGTATCGCGAACAGCTGACATCCCTCGGCGCCGGCACGCTCGACAGCGCGATCACGCTTCTATGGGACACGCGCTACTCGCTGGCGACCGTATTGCTAGCGGGATTCGGCCGCGCGATCGCCGAGGTCGGCGCAGTGATGATCGTCGGCGGCAATATCGATGGCGTGACGCGCGTGATGACGACGACGATTGCGCTCGAGACGAGCAAGGGCGATCTGCCGCTCGCGCTGGGGCTCGGCTTCGTGCTGATTGCTCTCGTGATCGCTCTCAATTTCGCCGCTCATGCGACGCGAGCCTGGTCTCGGGCGCGTTTTGGTTGAGCCGCGGTCGGCAGCCGGATTGCCGATTGTCGCGCGAGGCGCTGGATATGTGCATGGCGTGACGCCGATCCTCGCCGATATCGATCTCACGATCTCGCGAGGCGGCCGCACGTTCATCCTGGGTCCCAACGGCGCCGGAAAGAGCACATTGCTGCGGATCCTTCACGGACTGATCGTGCCCACCCAAGGAACGGTCACATGGAATGGTGCTCAAACGCGTCCTGCCGAACAAGCGATGGTGTTTCAGCGTCCGGTCCTGCTGCGCCGTTCAGCCGAAGCGAACCTGCGCTATGCGCTCGCGCTCTGCGGCGTGGAGCGTGCTCGCGCGGAGCAACGCATTGTCGAAGCGCTGACCGAGGTGGGTTTGCTCGACGTAGCCAAGCGGTCCGCGCGCGTGTTGTCGTGGGGGGAGCAGCAGAGGCTCGCGCTGGCGCGCGCGTGGGCGCTCGAGCCGGAGGTGCTGTTCCTGGACGAGCCGACGGCGAGTCTCGATCCGAATGCAACACGCGCCGTCGAGCAGATCGTTTCCGACATTCACGCGCGCGGCACGACGATCGTCATGACGACGCACAACCTCGCACAAGCGAAGCGCCTCGCCGACGACATCGTGTTCCTGCACGCCGGCCATATCGCCGAACGAACGTCTGCGGCGTCTTTTTTTCGTTCGCCACACTCCGCGGAAGCGGCGGCTTATCTGGAGGGAGAGCGTTTATGAAACGTAGTGAATTTGTCCGTGTATTCGCCGCCGCCGTCCTTTTCATCGGCTTGTCGCATTCGAATGCGCAAGAAAGGTATATCGTCGTTGCGTCGACGACGTCGACCGAGCAGTCCGGTCTCTTTGCACGTCTGTTGCCGGCGTTCGAGCGCGATACCGGCATCAAGGTTCGCGTCGTCGCCGTGGGCACGGGCCAGGCGCTCGACATCGGCCGACGCGGCGATGCCGACGTGGTATTCGTCCACGACCGTGCGGCCGAGGACAAATTCATGGCCGAAGGCGAGGGCGTGCGCCGCTATCCGGTGATGTACAACGATTTGGTTTTGATCGGTCCGAAAGGCGATCCCGCGAAAGTGGCCGGGGGCAAGGACATCCTCGATGCACTTCGCAAGATTGAGGTCGCGAAAGCTCCGTTCGTCTCGCGTGGCGATCGCAGCGGGACACATGCAGCGGAACTCCGGTATTGGAAGGACGCGGGCGTCGACCTCGATAAGGTGAAAGGTCCGTGGTATCGCGACACAGGATCCGGCATGGGTCCCGCATTGAACACGGCGGCCGCGATGAATGCGTACATTCTGGCCGACCGCGGAACCTGGCTTGCGTTTGCGAATCGAGCCGATCTGACCGTTCTCGTCGAGGACGATCGCAAGTTGTTCAACCAGTACGGCGTGATGCTGGTGAATCTGCAAAAGCATCCCAACATCAGACGCGAGCTCGGGCAGCAGTTCGTCGATTGGCTGATTTCGTCGAAAGGCCAGGAAACGATTGCCGCGTACCGCATCAACGGCCAGCAGTTGTTCTTTCCGAATGCCGGAACAGACTCGTGATTGCGGTCCGCTGGCTGGCTTTCGATCCGCCGTGAAGCGGGCGTCATCGGCCGCCTTTGTTTCGTTCGCATCGTGCGTCATTGCGCTCGCGGCGCGGGGACAAACCCTGATCACCGATGCCACCGGCCGTAGCATCGACATCGGGTCGACGTCCGCCACCTATGCAACGCTCGCCGAGCGGATCGAGCAACAGACCGGCATTCCTTATTTGCTGTTTGATGGAACGCTTGCCGATACACCGCGTTTGCTGCGCGAGGTCGGATATGCAATCGGCGCGTTGGACGCGGGCGAGATGCTCGCACGCGACGCCGAATCGCAATTGCGTGAAATCGCTGAGCCGTTCGGTTGGTTCGACGTGCCGCCGTCGCTCAACCGGCTGCTGGGCGTCCAGTGGCTCGCGCGTATCCTGCATCCAAAGCTTTTCCCCGAGCCCCTCGGTCCGCGCATCAAGGCGTTTCATCGGCTGTATTATCATCGCGAGCCCACCGACAGCCAGGTTCGCGCGTTGCTGGAGATCGCAGGCGTTTCGCAATGAGCTCGGCCGTAGGGCCGTCCCCGCAAAGGACGTCGGTTGTGCTTGTCGGCGCAGTTTGCGGATTGATTGTCCTCGCGTTGATCGCGTTGGGCTCCGGCCGCTATCCGATCGGACCCGCGGAAGTCGCCTGGGTGATCTGGAGACGATTGAGCGGGAACGGTGAAGGGGGCACGGCGGACGCTGTCGTTTGGCAAATCCGCATGCCGCGCGTCGCCGTGGCGGCACTCGTTGGCGCGGCGCTCGCTGCCGCGGGCACTGCCTATCAGCACTTGTTTCGCAACCCGCTGGTGGCGCCGGATACGCTCGGCGTGTCGTCGGGCGCTGCGCTTGGCGCCGTGCTGGGCATTTTTCTCGGCGCCGGCTTTCTCGCGATCGAGGGTGCAGCGTTTGTCGGGGGACTCGCTGCGGTCGGCGTCGTCATGCTGATCGCCTCGCGTCTGACTGCGCATGATCCGCTGGTGACGCTTATTCTTACCGGCGTCGTCGTCGCAAGCTTGCTCGGTGCTGCGATTTCACTGCTGAAATATCTCGCCGATCCATACAACCAGCTGCCGGCGATCACGTTCTGGTTGATGGGAAGCTTCGCGTCTGCTTCTGCGCACGAATTCATGAGTCTTTTGCCCGCGGTCGCCGTATCGCTTTTCGTTCTGGTCGCGCTCGCTTGGCGGATCAACTTGCTAGCTCTTCCGGAAGACGAAGCGCGAGCGCTCGGCGTGCATACGGGATATCTTCGCGTAACCGTCATCGCGGCCGCGACGCTTGCTACGGGTGCCAGTGTCGCTGTATCGGGCATCATCGGCTGGGTAGGCCTCGTCGTTCCACACATGGCCCGCCTGCTCGTGGGGCCCGAATTCTCGCGTCTGTTGCCGGCCTCCACAATTTTCGGCGCCATTTTTCTGCTGGCGATCGACACGATTGCGCGTAGCCTGGCGCCGATCGAAGTGCCGCCGGGCATTCTCACGGCGATCGTCGGCACGCCGGTCTTCATCGTCCTGCTGGCGCGTGCCCGCCGGATTTATTGACGATGCTCGATGTTCGCAATCTGGCTTTCGGCTTCGGTGCGCGACGCGTCGGCACCGATGTCACGTTCACGCTTTCGAAGGGCGAAACGCTTGCGGTGCTGGGCGGCAACGGCGCCGGCAAGACAACGCTGTTTCGCACGCTCCTCGGCTTGTTGCCGCCGCAGGCCGGCGAGATTCGAGTCGAAGGCGAGCCGCTCGACGCGCTGGCTCCAAACGAGCGCGCGCGGCGCCTCGCGTATGTGCCGCAGCAACACGTGCCGTCGTTCGGGTTCAGCGTCGAGGAGATCGTGCTGATGGGACGTGCATCACGGCTCTCAACGTTCGCGCGTCCCGGAACAGCGGATCGTGCGGCGGCCGCCGAGGCGTTAGCGCGGCTGGGGATTGCTGCGCTTGCGCCGCGGCCGATCACGGAGCTCTCAGGAGGCGAGCGCCAGCTCGTGCTGGTGGCGCGCGCTTTGGCACAGCAAGCGCCCGTGCTGATTCTCGATGAGCCGACGGCGAGCCTTGATTTCGGCAATCGTGCCCGCGTGCTCGCCGAAATCGACCGGCTGCGCGGTGGCGGCTTGACGATCGTGTTCTCTACGCACGAGCCCGATCAAGCGCTCGCACATGCCGACCGCGCATTGCTGCTCGCCGACGGCCGACCGCTCGCGCTCGATGCCGTCTCGCGCGCACTCACCGCGGAAAATGTAGAGCGGCTCTATCGCGTTCGCGTGCGCAGCGTCGAGGCGGGTGCGAATCGACGTGTGTTTCTTCCCGAATAAGCGATCGCTATTCCGGCCCTATCGCGGCGGCCACCGCGATCCCGATCGTCGCTCATGGGAGGTTCTCGCGCCTGATGAAGTCAGGCGTTGAACACCACGTGGCCTGTGTTGGCGACATCGTAGCCGCGCAACGCTCGCGCTTGTGCTGCAAATTCTGCCGAGCGCGCAAACGCGAGCAGCGCCTGCAGCGGCGGTTCGAACACATCGCGGCGACGAATCACGAGGTCCATGCGCTCGACGGCGAGTGGAATGAACGCGAGCCCGTGGGCGTGGGCAGCCGCTTCGATGCCGAGGCCCGCATCGGCGCGTCCGTCCGCGACAGCGGCGGCGAGATCCGTCTCGGCGTGCGCCACGCGCGGCAACCATCCGATATCGTCGGCTGCAAGGCTGGCTTCGGCAAGCAGATGCTCGAGCAATCGGTAGCTGCCCGCGTCGGATTGCCGTGGCGCGACTGTCGCGCGCTTCTTGCGCAGATCGTCGAGCACACGGATTCGCAGCGGATTCCCGCGTGCGAGGAGCAGTCCTTGCGTGCGACGCGCCCATTCGAGCACGACGATGTCGGCGTCGGAAAGCGTGGAGCGCACGAGCGGCACGTTGTCTTCGCCGGTTGCCTTGTCGCGCCAATGGATCGCCGCTACCGTCGCCTTGCCGCGCGCCAGGCGCTCGATGCCGGCTCGGCTGCCGCAGGCAAGAACGGCGAGCCCGCTTGCCGATGCACGCGCCGCCCACTCGAGCAGCGGGTCGTGGCTTCCCGCGATGATTGGCGGCCGTTCCGTCGCTGTCGAACTTCCCGATTTCGCCGCGAGCCACGCGTCGATCTGCCGCCGCGGAAACAGCAGCTTGCCGGTGGCGCGCACATGCGGGATGGCGTGCCGGCGCGCGAGATCGTAGACGCGACGTTCTTTCAAGCGCAGATACGCCGCCACTTCGCGTGTATCCATCATCTCCGCCGAGGGCGTTGATGCTGCCACAGTGGATTTCACCTTTCGAGAAGCTGTTTTCGGCACGCTTCAATTCTCGCATGGCCACTGCACGATCCGATGATCGCGCGGGCTATACTGGCAAATAGGAGTGAGCACGCATGATGTCGTCTGATGAGGCGCCACGGTCGCTTGAGCCCGGAATCGTCACAGATCTCCGCGATCGTTTGACCTATGGCGGATATTTGCAGCTGGATCGTCTGTTGTCGGCGCAGCAACCGTTGTCCGCGCTCGGTGGTGCCACTGCACGGCACGACGAGATGCTGTTCATCATCCAGCACCAGGTTGCCGAGCTGTGGATGAAGCTCATGATCCACGAGCTCAAGGCGGCCCGCGATTTCGTGCGCGCCGATGCGCTCGAGCCGAGCTTCAAGATCCTCGCACGCGTCAAGCTCATCCAAAAGCAGTTGTTCGAGCAGTGGGCCGTGCTCGAAACGTTGACGCCGTCCGAGTACGAAGGATTTCGTCCGGCGCTCGGCGCGTCGTCGGGATTCCAATCGGCCCAATATCGCGCAATCGAGTTTCTGCTCGGCAACAAGAGCGCGGCGATGCTCGACGTGTTTCGGCACGATCCGTTGGCACTCGCTGAACTGGAAGCGTTACTGATCGCGCCCTCGCTCTACGACGAATTCCTCCACCATCTCGCAAGACGTGGACTGCCGGTGCCAACCTCTTGTCTCGATCGCGATGTCACCGAGCCGTACGTCCGTCACCGCGACCTCGTCCCGGTGTTCAAGACGATCTACGCCGATCCGCGCCACTGGTGGGACGCCTACGACATGTGCGAAAAGCTGGTCGATGTCGAGGAAGCGTTCCAGCTGTGGCGCTTTCGCCACATGAAAACCGTCGAACGCATCATCGGTCACAAGACAGGCACCGGCGGTTCATCCGGCGTTGCGTTTTTGAAACGCGCGCTCGAGCATTCTTTCTTTCCCGAGCTGATCGATGTGCGGACCGAGATCGGGACGGAACCCATCCTCACATGAATGTGCGGGCGGCAAGTGCCGAGCGAATCGACGCCGCAATCGCGGCGCTCGGCTCCGGACCGCTGACAGAAAAGGATTTGCAGCGGCACGTTGCGCCGCTGTTCTCTCGTCATAAGCTCGCGTACGGCGATCGCATCTATCTCGCCAATCATTCGCTAGGCCGACCCCTGGATGCAACCGAGGACGACATTCGCGAGGGTCTCTCGCTCTGGTATGCGGAGTTGGGCGGCGCGTGGGATCGCTGGAACGCCGAGATCGACGCGTATCGCACTCGGCTGGCGACGTTGCTTGGTGCGCCGCGGCCCGATTCGATTGTCCCCAAAACCAGCGCCGGTCAGGGCCTGCGCGGCGTGCTCAATACCTGCGACAATGTGGCGCGCGTCGTGGCAACGCGGGGCGAATTCGATTCGCTCGACGTGATCCTGCGCGAATACGCGCGGCGCGGCCGTATCACGCTTACCTTTGTCGAGCCGCGTGACGATGGCCGGTTCGATACGAGGGAGATCATCAGCGCGATTAACAAGCCCACCGACCTCGTCGTCGTTTCCGAAGTGCTCTTCAACTCGGGACAGCGACTTGGCGATGTTACCAAGATCGTTTCGGCAGCGCATGCCGCCGGCGGAAAACTGCTGCTCGATATCTATCACTCTCTCGGCGTTTTCCCGATCGACGTCATGGCGACGAATGTCGACTTCGCTGTGGGCGGCAGCTACAAATATCTTCGGGGTGGGCCCGGCGCGTGCTTTTTGTACGTCCACCCCCGTCATCTCGACGCGAACCTGCGAACTCTCGACATCGGCTGGTTCGGAAAAGAAGCGCCGTTCGCCTACGAGCGTCCCGATCCGCCGCGCTTCGCCGCGGGCGGCAACGGCTGGTTCGAATCGACGCCGGCGATTCTGCCGTTTTATCAGGCGCGCGCAGGTCAGCTTTTTACACAAGCGATCGGCGTTCCTCGCCTGCGTGAATTTTCGCTCTCGCTGCAGCGGCGGCTCGTCGCGCTCTTTGCCAAGCGCGATGTCCGCGCCGACGGCGGTCACGACGATCATGGCGCATTCGTCGTCATCGAACATGAACGCGCCAACGAAATTGCAACCGCGTTGCGCCGCGAAGGCATTATCGCGGACGCGCGCGGACGCTATCTCCGCTTCTGTCCCGATCTCCTGACTACTGACGACGAGTTGGTCCGCGCGGCGGAGATCGCAGCGCCACTGTTGCGCTGATTACGGCTTCGTGCACCAATGTCATGACCGATCAATCCTCTTGGAGCGAGCTGCGATCGCACTGGGCAATTCTTTCGTATTACCAGCGCTTCGAGGGACTTGTCGCACTGGTGCTGACGCTCGTGATCGGCCTCGTTATCCTCGTTGCGCTTTTCCGCTTGACCTTCAGCGTGGTGACGGGTCTGTTGCTGGGCGTGCTCAATCCGCTGGATCACGGTGTCTTTCAGGCGGTATTCGGCGAGATCCTTACTCTCTTGATCGCGTTGGAATTCAACCACACGCTTCAGTACGTGGTTAAACGCGAGCAGAGCATCATCCAAACCAAGGTCGTCCTTCTGATTGCTCTGCTGGCAGTCGCGCGCAAAATCGTCATCCTCGATTTGAATGCCGCGGATGGAGGTACGTTGCTTGCATTGGCCGCCGTCACGCTTGCGTTGGGCGCGGCGTATTGGCTGATGCGTGAGCGGGACGACCGCTATGCAGTCAACGCAAAGCAGCGAAGCGAATGAGGAGCGATCGGTAGGATTGGCTGGCCAACGCCTACGCGTTCGCGACGATCAACCGGACGATCACGATCAACAGCAGCACGAACAACGCCGCGCCGATGACGCCCGCGATGACGATGTGATGCGGCTTGATCGTCGTCATGTCCTGTTCGAGCTTGTGCCGCTTTCGCACGCCGAAAAAGCCCCAGAACACGGCGGATGCGATCTGAAGTGGACCGGCGGACCGCCTCGGCGGCGGATCGGGACGAGGAGCGTTGACGGACATCGAAGAGGGCGCCCGCGACCAAGGCGAACGCCTGACGATCGTAGCACGAGGTTCGCCTCGACCGCCGTTGCATCCAGCGCGCAAATTGCGCCGTACATGGTGGTGCAGCCGATTGGCGCACAACCACCGGAGGACATCGTGCTCGAACCCGCTCCAAGCCCGTTACGCCGTACTGTCATCATCGCCGCCGTCGCATCGGCGTTCTTGTTTTCGGCCTGCCAGTCGATGCAGCCGGTGGCGCCTCAGAAGTCGCTCTACGACCGCCTCGGCGGTCAGCCCGCGATCACGGCGGTCGTAGACGATTTCGTTGGCAACGTGGCCGCCGACAACCGGATCAACGGTTTTTTCGCCCGCACTGACATCACGCGATTGAAGAAAAATTTGGTCGATCAAATTTGCCAAGGCACCGGCGGTCCCTGCACGTACACGGGGCGCGACATGCGCACCGCGCACAAGGGCATGAACATCACGGATGCGCAATTCAACGCGCTGGTCGAGGATCTCAAGAAATCCCTCGACAAGTTCAAGGTCCCCGATAAAGAGCAGGGCGACCTTTTGGCGGTTCTTGGTCCGATGAAGCCGCAGATCGTCGGGCAGTAGCCGCGCCACGCTTCGGCGACGGGCATCGGGCGATAGCACCGAGGCAGGTTTTTGGCGCATCGGTGGGATCGTGTCTAGGGAGAACGGTCATGGCGCAGGAGCGCCCAACGTTGGCCGCACGTGCCGTCACGGGTGGTGCGGCCGCCGGGCGGCGGTGGGTCGACGCTGACGGCCGCACCGGGTACCCGTAGGCACGTGTTTGCGGACTCCGGACGCGCGACTCCGCCGTGACCGTTGTCCCAGCCAAAAACGTTTGACCTTTGTGTTGAAAATGCATGGCGAATACCCATACTGTGAATGTTGAAAGGGGATTTCCATGCGCTTCGACAAACTGACGACCAAATTTCAGCAGGCGCTCGCCGATGCGCAAAGCCTCGCGCTCGGCCACGACGCGGGCTTCATCGAGCCGCAACATTTGTTGGCCGCGCTGCTGGCGCAGGAAGATGGCGGGACCGCCTCGCTGCTGGCGCGTGCCGGCGTCGCCGCGCCGCGCCTGCAGACGGCGCTCAAACAGGCGATCGAGCGTCTGCCGAAAGTCGAAGGCACCGGCGGCGAGATCGGCGTGTCCCGCGATCTCAACAACCTACTGAATCTCACCGACAAAGAGGCGACGAAACGCGGCGACCAATTCATTGCCAGCGAGCTCTTTCTACTCGCACTGGCCGACGACAAAGGTCCGACCGGACGTTTACTTAAGGATCACGGCCTCACGCGCAAGGCGCTGGAGTCTGCGATCGAAGCCGTCCGCGGCGGCGCCGGCGTCGATTCGCAGGAAGCGGAGGGTCAACGCGAAGCGCTCAAGAAATACACGATCGATCTCACCGAACGCGCACGCGAAGGCAAGCTCGATCCGGTGATCGGCCGCGACGACGAAATTCGCCGCACGATCCAGATCCTGCAGCGGCGCACGAAGAACAATCCCGTGCTGATCGGCGAGCCGGGTGTCGGCAAGACGGCGATCGTCGAAGGTCTCGCGCAGCGGATAGTCAACGGGGAGGTGCCGGAGACGCTCAAGAACAAGCGCGTGCTGTCGCTCGACATGGCCTCGCTGCTCGCGGGCGCGAAATATCGCGGCGAATTCGAAGAGCGCCTGAAAGCCGTTTTAAAGGACATCTCGGCCGACGAAGGCCGCACGATCGTCTTCATCGACGAGCTGCACACGATGGTCGGCGCGGGCAAAGCCGAAGGCGCGATCGATGCGGGCAACATGCTGAAGCCGGCCCTCGCACGCGGAGAATTGCATTGCGTCGGCGCCACGACGCTCGACGAATATCGCAAGTACATCGAGAAAGATGCTGCGCTCGAGCGCCGCTTCCAAAAGGTGCTGGTCGATGAGCCGTCGGTCGAGTCCACGATCGCGATATTGCGCGGCCTACAGGAACGCTACGAGCTTCACCATGGCGTGGAGATCACCGATCCGGCGATCGTCGCTGCGGCCGAGCTCTCGCATCGGTATATCACCGATCGCTTCCTTCCCGACAAGGCGATCGATCTGATCGACGAAGCCGCCGCGCGAATCAAGATGGAGATCGACTCGAAGCCCGAGGCGATGGACCGGCTCGACCGCCGTCTCATCCAGCTCAAGATCGAGCGCGAAGCGGTGAAGAAGGAGAAGGACGACGCCTCGAGGAAGCGTCTGTCGGCGATCGAGGAAGAGATCACGCGGCTCGAACGCGAGTACGCCGACTTGAACGAAGTGTGGCAAGCGGAGAAGGCGCAGGTCGCGGGCGCGCAGCACATCAAGGAAGAGATCGAAAAGATCAAAGTGCAGATGGAAGAGGCACGGCGCAAGGGCGACTGGCAGAAGATGAGCGAACTGCAATACGGCAAGCTTCCGCAACTCGAAGCGCAGTTGAAGACCTCCGACAAAAAACTAGCGAGCGAGCAGGCGAAGAAGCCGACGCTGTTGCGCACGCAAGTCGGCGCCGAGGAAATCGCCGAAGTGGTATCGCGTGCGACCGGCATTCCGGTGTCGAAGATGATGCAAGGCGAGCGCGAAAAGCTCCTCCACATGGAAGACGCGCTGCATCAGCGCGTCATCGGCCAGGACGAAGCCGTGCGGCTCGTGTCCGACGCAATCCGGCGATCGCGTTCGGGGCTCGCCGATCCCGATCGTCCCTATGGCTCGTTCCTGTTCCTCGGCCCGACGGGTGTCGGCAAGACCGAGCTCTGCAAAGCGTTGGCGGAATTCCTGTTCGACACCGAACACGCGATGATCCGCATCGACATGTCGGAGTTCATGGAGAGACATTCGGTCGCGCGGCTGATCGGCGCGCCGCCGGGATATGTCGGCTACGAGGAAGGCGGCTATCTGACCGAAGCGGTGCGCCGCAAGCCCTATTCGCTGATTCTGCTGGACGAAATCGAAAAGGCGCACCCGGACGTTTTCAACGTGCTGTTGCAAGTGCTGGACGATGGTCGGATGACCGACGGGCAGGGCCGCACCGTCGATTTCAAGAACACGGTGATCGTGATGACGTCGAACCTCGGCTCGCAGATGATTCAGCAAATGTCGGGTGACGATTACGGCGTCATCAAGCTTGCCGTGATGGCCGAGGTCAAGACGCATTTCCGGCCGGAGTTCGTCAATCGGATCGACGAGATCGTGGTCTTCCACGCGCTCGGCGAGGCGCAGATAGCCGACATCGCGCGGATCCAATTGAAGAGCCTCGAGCAACGGCTCGCGAAGATGGACATTCGTCTTGACGCGTCCGACGCGGCGCTGAAAGCGGTGGCGAAGGCGGGCTTCGATCCCGTGTACGGCGCACGACCGCTGAAGCGCGCGATTCAGCAGCAGATCGAGAATCCGCTGGCGCGGGAAATCCTCGCCGGTCGCTACGCTGCAGGTGACACGATAAAAGTCGGCGCCTTAGTTGGTAGAAACGGGGGCGAGATCACGTTCGCCAAAAAGTAGCTCGTTATGCCTTGTCGTTATCGGCGCGAATCGCCGCGCGTTGCTCGCCGACAATGGCGAACAGAACGCTCGTCGTCCAGCCGAACGCGAATACACCGGACATTGCCATCATCGGCGCGAGGATCCGCCACTGTGGCGCGAGCGTTCCCTCTGCGTATCCCAGCGTCGTGTACGTGACGGCCGCGTAGTAGTAGGCGTCGCGAAGCACGGGAATAGCGCCGATGAACATCAACGCAGCTGCCCAGACCAGCACTTCGACGAGATGCGTGAACATCAGCATAAGGATCAGCATACTGAACGCTGCTTCGCGGCGAAGTGCCAGTGGCCGGAGCGTTTGATAATCCCGATTCCGTCGCTGGACAAACAGCATCCCAATTCCGTGAATCATCAGCGACGCGATCAGCGTGCCCGCGCCGAACGCGATTTCCCAAATCGGCAGCCATCGTTCCATCGCAATGCCCGTTTGCTCTCGCACCATTTTGCCATGGGGTTGCACGGCGCGCCGAGAGATTCCCGCCCTTAGCAGCCACGGGAAAATTTGCGACGGCGGTTTGGGCAGCGCGTGCGGGGGGCGCGTGTCCTCGCACGCGCGTTCCGGCTAAGGCGTGAACGTCTGCACCATCACGTCCTGGTTTGCAGATGTCACACCGGGATTGCCGCGAAAGTCTGTCCATGCGGCATGCGCTTTCCCATCGGTTCCAATCGCGATTTGCGAATAGTCGCCGATGAACGCTCCGTCGGCGAATTGGATGAATGGGTTCGAGCTTTGTGTCGAAAGACGTGTTTCCGCAGAGAAGTTATCGGCGAGCGATTTCGCCGCATAGTCGATACATACCGACCGTGATGTCGGAATCGGATCAATCCCGCTCGCAACACTGTTCGTCTGCACGTTGCAAATCGCGTCAACGGAAGCGATGGCATAGTCACGCGTGTAATAACTGACGGCGATCTTGCCGTTGTTGGCCGCCACCGATGGAAACACTTTGTCTTGGAGCGTCGTGGTGACACTTAGAACCGGTGCCGCAGCGATTGCCGACCACGTGCCGTGAATCAATTTGACTTGATTCGACGTCGTTCCCGAGAATGACGCGTTTCCCTTTCCGCAATTGCCGGAGTTCTGATTGTCGGACCAGGCGATTGCGATCGCGCCCGTGCTTGGATCGACGCTCATCGACGGATAACTGTTGAGCCGGAAATGCATGTCGGTCAGCGTCTGCCGGCCGGCATAGATCGGATAGCAGTCGAGATCGTCGTAGACGCGTGCCAACTCCACGGTTGTGAATGAACGACCGTCATCGGTGGAGCGCGCGAGCACCATGGCATCGGTCGCATAACCGGTGGTCGGCGACGAGGCCTCGTAAACGACATATAGCGTACCGTCCGATGCAAATTGCACCTGGGAGCCCTGGTTGAACGGATGTGCAGCGTCCGAAACCGGAAAGCCCTGGCGGTTCCACGTGTGGCCATAGTCGTTCGATATGGCGCCCACGATCGGCGAGGATAGATAACCGGCGCCGTGCGGTCCTTGGCTGAAGCGCGTCCACGTTACGACGACCTTGCCATTTGCGCCGGCCGCGATCCATTCCTTGTCGCTGAAAAAGTTTCCAGCGTCGTTGAATGTAACGAGATTCGGCGCGCTCCACGTCTGACCGCCATCGATCGAAACGCTGACCGCAACACCCGATGCGGGCGTGTCGCGGCTGAATACGATGTTGGCGTAGTAGGCGACACCGTCGGGACTAAACGTGACAACCGGATCGCCCGCCGAATCAATCTTCTTGAAATTTCCACTGCCGCCGGTTTCAGCGGTAAGTCGGGGTAGCTGCACGTTGTGCCATGTGTGCCCACCGTCGAACGATCCCCCAGATTTGAACCAGCAACCCTGAATGGGCCGTGGCGGAATTCTTCCAGGCGACGCTCTAGCTGGCAAGCAATATCGAAGCACAGGAATGCTTCGTGTTGGTCGAATTATTTACGATTCGGCGGTACCGGGTTTTTTGGATAGGGTCACGCGTGCAGCAATCGGCCGCCGCCGAACGACCAGTTCTCCCATGCGGTTTCCTTGAAAACGATCATCACGTGCTCGGGATCGACGCCCGGGTCGAGTGCGATCTGCGCGACAACACCGGCGACGAACTTGCGCTTGACTTTCACGCTGCGTCCCACCGACCACAGGATCTCGATCAGCACGAAATCGTCACCGCGTGGCGATGCCAGATCCGGATAGCGCGGGTCGTAGCGGAATTCGTCATCACCCAGTGCAAGCACGCGCTGAAAGCGATCGGTCTCCGGCACGCCCGCGCCGATCAGTCCCTGATGAACAGCCGCCAGGACCGCTGAGGTGAATGCCGCCGCCTTCGGCTTGCGAACGGTGATCGTGACCAAGGGCATCCTGTGCCTCCGGATTCTCAGTAATAGGGCACCGAGCGTCTGACCAGTTGCTCGCTCGCCGATTGGAACCAGTTACGCAATCGATCGCTAAAGCCGACAAGGCGACTGCGGGGCTGGGCGAACAGAGCGGCGGTTCCAACAGCGCACAGCACGGTCGCGCCTTGCGCTTGCAGGAGCGTCAGCCCCTGTCGCTCCACCGTCCACACGTCGCCGGCGCGAAGCACGATGTCGCGATTGTCGTGCTCCTGCGTGATCCACAGCGCGCCCTTGGTGACGCGCAGCGTCGTACCATGGCCGTCATGCACTTCGACGAGATCGCCGTCCGCCAGTTCCACCACCTTGTCGTAGCCGTTGCAAAGCATGGAAACCTCCATTTCGTCACACGTTCGCTCGTGACCGAGTCACGAGACATGCGTACAATGCATCCATCAACCGACGAAGCCGGCCGCTCGCTACACTCGAGCGATGGTCCGCGTCAGTGGTAATTGTGGCGGCTCAATGCCCTCTGCTCAAACGATGTCTTGGAATGCCTTGCATGAGTCCTGATCATGCATAAGACGCTGCGGGCGTTGCCGTCGCTCGATTTCTTGCGCGGCCTCGAGGCCGCGGGCCGGCGACTGTCGTTCACGCTCGCCGCGGAGGAGCTCTTTCTGACGCAGTCGGCACTCTCGCGTCAGATCAAGGCGCTCGAGGACGCGTTGGGCGTTGCGCTTTTCGAGCGACGCCATCGCTCGTTGGCCCTCACGGCGAAAGGGGCGGCGTTTCATCGTGCCGTGACTGAGACGCTGGAATCGTTGGCAGCCGCAACGGAACGAACGCGGAGCGGGGCGCGCGAGCCCGGGCTCACGCTGTCGACAACCGTGTCGTTCGCGTCGTTGTGGATCATTCCACGGCTCGAGCGCTTTCGTGCCCGACATCCGGACGTCGAGGTATACGTTTCCGCGGACGATCGCTTGGTCGACTTGAATCGCGGCGATGTCGACATTGCAGTCCGCTATCTGCCTGAAGCCGCGACACCGCAAGGCGCCGTGCACTTGTTCGGCGAGCGAATGCTGCCGGTGGTGAGCCCGCGGGTTCTCGCGCACGGAAAAGTGCCCTTGCGCAATCCAGCGGACCTCGCCCACCATTATTTGCTCCATCTCGAGGATCCCGAGGGTCGCACGCCCTGGCTCGATTGGCGGAGTTGGCTCGCGTCGAACGGACAGCCGGGATTAAAGCCGGAGGGTTCTTATCGCTTCAAGCTTTATGACCAAGTGATTCAAGCCGCCGTCGCGGGTCAAGGCGTTGCGCTTGGACGTATCCCGGTGCTCGCCGAGCACTTGAGGGATGGAAGGCTGGTCGCGCCGTTGCCCAAGCGCTACGATTCCGCACGCGGCTATTTCGCGCTGGTTGCGTCTCACGCCGCCGAGCGGAGCGATGTCCATGCGTTCCTGCGTTGGTTGATCGACGAAGCCGCGCAGGAATCGGTTGACGCCGCAGCGACCCAAGCGCCACGGAAGAGCCGCAACAGCTCGCGCGTCGACAAAAAACGGAGGCATCGGCAATGAATACCGCTTCGCAACATTCGTTGCACCTCGCCCCGTCGCCGTGGATCGAGCGCTTCGCGCATCTCGTTCCGGCGGGTGCTCGCGTGCTGGATGTCGCAGCGGGCAGCGGCCGGCATGCGCTTTATTTCGCCGCCCGCGGCAACCGCGTTCTTGCAGTCGATCGCGACGCCGCGATGCTGGCAGCATTTGCGGGCGCGCCCGGCGTCGAGGTGCGCACACTGGATCTTGAAACCGGATCGTGGCCATTGATCAACGAGGTGTTCGACGCGATCGTCGTCGTCAACTACCTCCATCGTGCGTTGCTGCCGCACTTGCTCTCGGCGCTCGCTTCCGACGGAACATTGCTCTATGAAACATTCGCCGTAGGCAATGAAGCGTATGGTCGCCCTACCAACGCTGATTTCTTGCTGCAAGAAGGCGAATTGCTCGACACCGTCCGCGGACGTCTGACCGTTGTCGCGTTCGAGCAGGGATTGTCGTCGAATCGCGACAAACCCGCCGTTGTCGAATGCATCGCGGCGGTCGGTCGCGCGCGCGCCTGGCCGCCGCAGCTTTGACGGCGATCTTCGCACCGGCGGACTGCATGCCGCCGTGTGTATTCGGGTAGAATGCCGTTTTTCTCCGACTCGCTTTTCATGCTCACTGGTAGCTTGGTGGCGATCGCGACGCCGATGCAACCCGGCGGAGCGCTCGATCTCGCAGCGTATCGCAAGCTCATCGATTTCCATGTCGCCAACGGCACGAGCGCAATCGTCGCCGTCGGCACGACCGGCGAATCGCCGACCGTCGATTTCGACGAGCATTGCCTATTGCTGAGGACCGCGGTCGAACACGCGGCGCGGCGCATTCCCGTCATTGCCGGGACGGGCGCGAACTCGACCGCCGAAGCGATCGAGCTCACCGAATACGCGAAGAAAATCGGCGCGGACGCATGTCTTTCGGTGGTTCCGTATTACAACAAGCCGACGCAGGAAGGCCTCTACCGCCATTTCCGTGCGATCGCGGAGAAGGCCGGCCTCCCGATGCTGCTGTACAACGTTCCGGCCCGCACGATGGCCGATCTCGCCAACGACACGGTGCTCCGGCTCGCGCGCATACCGGGAATCGTCGGGCTCAAGGATGCAACCTCCGACCTCGTCCGTCACGTCGATCTCATCAAGCGTCTGCCGCGCGAACGCGAATTCGCGCTTTACTCGGGCAACGACGACACGGCGTTGGCCTACATGCTGCTGGGTGGCCACGGCGTGATCTCGGTGACGGCGAACGTTGCACCGAAGCTGATATCGGAAATGTGCGCTGCGGCTCGGCGCGGCGATTTGTCGACCGCGCGCGCGATTAACGAGCGGCTGATGACGCTGCATACGAAGTTGTTCGTCGAGGCAAATCCGATTCCGGTCAAGTGGGCGCTGGCGACGATGGGCTTGATCCACGACGAGCTGCGACTGCCGCTCTCGTCGTTATCCCCGCAATTTCATGACGCGGTACGCGCCGCCTTGGTCGAGGCCGGCTGCATGGTTGAAGGCATGGCATGCGCATGATGGAACGAATGACGGACGCCTCGCGGCTCTTTGCCGCATTGCTGACAGTTGTTGCGCTGGTGCTTGCCGGCTGCGAATCGATCGGTCCGGTCGGAAAACGCATCGACTACAAATCGACATCGGCGGCACCGCCGCTCGAGCTGCCGCCCGAGTTGTCGCAGCCACGCTACGACGATCGCTTCGCGGTGTCGACCGCCTCCGGGCTTGCCGCGGCGAATGCCGCCCGCCCGAACCGCAACGATTTGCTGCCGAGCAATCCCGACGCGCGAATTGCGCGTGCCGGCAACGAGCGATGGATCGTCGCCAAGGCAACCCCCGAACAAGCGTGGAGCATCTCTCGCCAGTACTGGACCGACACGGGCTTCGTCGTTGCCGTCGAGCAGCCGACGATCGGCGTGATGGAAACCGACTGGGCGGAGAATCGCGCCGACATGCCGTCGGATTTCCTGCGCAGCACGGTCGGTAAATATCTCGAGGCGTTCACCTCGACGTACAAGCGCGACAAGTTCCGCACCCGGATCGAGCGCGGCGCCGAGCCCGGCACGGTCGAAATCTACGTTTCGCACCGTGGGATGGAGCAGGTGCCGACGGTGATGATGGACAACCGCTACGGCGCCGGCTTTGCGTGGGCAGTGATGCCGCCCAATCCCAATCTCGAAGCCGAGATGCTGCAGCGCCTGATGATGCGTTTTGGCGCACCGGAATCGCAAACGGTCGCTGCAACCGCCGTCAATACGCCGGGGACACGCCCAGCATCGACAACACCGGATCGCGCGCGCGTCGAAAAAGGCTCCGACGGCGTGTCGAAGCTGATCGTCGATGATCCGTTCGATCGCGCATGGCGCCGCGTGGGCCTCGCGCTCGACCGCTCGGGATTCACCGTCGTCGACCGCGATCGTTCATCGGGCGTGTATTTCGTCCGTTACGCCGACCCCGATTCCGACATGACGAAGAAGGACCGTGAGGAAAGCTGGCTCGCCAAACTTGCATTCTGGAAGAAGGACGAAAAGGACAAGCCCGAGCAGTATCGGATCAAAGTCGTCGAGGCCGCACCGGCCAGCGTCGTGAGCGTGCAGGATCCTAAAGGCGACCCTGATCGCACGCAAAACAGCGAGAAGATTCTCGCGCTCCTCAAGGACCAACTGAAATAGCGGGAACTTGATGCGCTTCGCGTCGATCGGCAGCGGCAGCGAAGGCAACGGGCTCATTGTCGAAGCGGGAACCACACGCGTTCTGATCGATTGCGGTTTCGGCGTTCGCGACGCGACCACGCGCCTCGCGCGCATCGGCGTCGAACCGGAATCGCTCTCCGCCATCATCGTTACGCACGAACACAACGATCACGTCGGCGGCGTCGCAGCGTTTGCGACGCGCTATGAGACTCCCATCTGGCTAACGTTCGGGACGCTCGAAATCGTCGGCGAGCGTCTTGCCGGCATGGAGCGCATCTACGGATTCGACAGTCACGACCGCTTCGCCATCGGCGATCTCGAGATACGCCCATTTCCAGTGCCTCACGACGCGCGCGAACCGGTGCAGTTCGTTGTCACCGACGGCATGTTCCGGGTCGGAGTCGTCACGGATCTCGGCACGACGACGCGCTATGTCGAGGCGAGCTTGAGCGGTTGCGACGCGCTGGTGCTCGAGTGCAATCACGATCCCGATCTTCTCGAGCGAAGCGACTATCCGTTTTCGCTCAAGCAGCGGATCAGCGGGCGATTCGGTCACTTGGCGAACGATGGCGCCGCGGAGGTGATCCGCGCAATCGACACGTCCCGCTTGCAACATTTGATCGCCGCGCATTTGTCCAAGCAGAACAACACGCCGGAGATGGCTCGCGCCGCGCTTTCGGGCGCCCTGGGCTGCGCGACAGATTGGATCGGCATCGCGACCCAGGAAACGGGATTCGACTGGCGCGGACTCGCCTAAGACGGAGCTGAACAAGCGATGGAAAAGCGGCAGGAGCTTTATAAAGGCAAGGCGAAGACGGTCTACGCGACCGACGATCCCGGCTATCTCATCATGCATTATCGCGACGATGTGTCGGCGTTCGATGGTGTCAAGCTCGCAAAGCTCGACAAGAAAGGTGAAACGAACAATAAGATCAACGCCTACGTGATGGGCAAGCTTGGCGCTGCCGGTGTCGCCACGCATTTCGTCCGCCTGCTGAACGAGCGCGAATCGCTCGTCAAGGCGATGAAGATGATTCCGGTCGAATGCGTTGTCCGGAACATTTGCGCGGGTTCGATGGCGAAGCGCTACGGCATTGCCGAAGGAACGCGCCTTTCCGAGCCGATTTTCGAATTCTTCCTGAAAAGCGATGCGTTGCATGATCCGCTTGTCAATGACGATCACATCCGCGTGCTGGGCTGGGCGAGCATCGACGAAATCGCGCAGATGAGGACGCTGACGCATCGCGTCAATGCGGTGTTGAAGCCGCTCTTCGCCGACGCCAGCATCGACCTCGTTGACTACAAGCTCGAGTTCGGTCATCCCGTCGCGGACCCCGACGGCCCGCTTGTGCTCGGCGACGAGTTCACGCCGGACGGTTGCCGGCTATGGGATGTGAAAACGGGCGAAAAACTCGACAAGGATCGCTTCAGACGCGACCTCGGCTCCGTGATCGAGCACTATCGAGAAGTTGCTGCGCGGATCGGCGCGCCCCTCTAGAACCTATCTGAAAATTGGCTGCGCAGCCCGATTACTTTGTCGTTTCCTCGCTCGTCCCTCGCTGTACCTCCATGTACTATCTCGGGACTCGCTGCGGGCCTTCGCGTACTCGTGCTGCTCGCCCCATTTTGAGATAGGTTCTAGTTATTTCTTAGCAGCTTCCTTCGCCGCATCGACGGCTTTCGCGGCAGCGTCCTTCGCCTCGTCGGCCCTCTTAGCCGTTGCATCCTTGGCGGTCTCGGCAGAGATCGGCGCCGGACCAGGCGGTGACTTTGCCGGTTCAGCGGGCGTTGCCGACGGCGGCGGAGGCGGTAACGCGGGCGACGTCGACGGCGCAACAGGTGGTGCTGCTGCGGGCGGCGCGGTCGATGAAGACGGCGTCGATGGCGTAACTTTTGGCGAAAGCGGCTTGTTGTCGCAGCCAACGACGACAACCGTAAGCAGCGCGACGACGATGCTCGTTTTCATTGCTTCCTTTCGAACGCTCATAGGCCGAGCACCGTTGCGGTCAAGCCGGGCTCGCCAGTCGCCCAGATCTCATCGAACCGAGTGACGAGCGGACCTGCGGCCTGCGGCATGCCGATCGAGAGCGTCGCACGCGGCTGCTGAATGTGATAGCGATGCAGGAAGTGCGCCGCGTCGACAATTACGAGTGGATCCATCGCGCCACGCGCGCCGCTGCCTGTCTTGTAAATCGTCATCGCGTGGCCATAGCGGCGCATGAGATTGACGAGCCGTGGGCAGAACCTCTCGATCCACGTCGTTTCATGCACGATGATGTCGAGACGCGCATAACGGACGCGCAGAAAATTCGACAGCGCATCAGCGCGCGCCGGCGAATTCCAGCCGGATTGCGACAGGTCTACGTCGAACACGCATATCCGCTCGCGTGCGAGACCGATGAGCGTGTCGATCGCGGCAATTTGCTGCGCAACGGTTTCGAGACGCTCTTCGCGCGGTGTGACCTCGTCAGATGGCGCTTCGATTGGGTTACGCAGATAAGTGGACGAATCCATATCGATACCATTGGTAGAGCAGCGCAGCGAGCGAGGCTCCCAGCGAGCGGCACTCGCGCGCGGACAATGCGCGCCGATTCGCCAATCGCCGCAGCATGGCGGTCCCTGCGCCGCGATACGTGACCGCCTCGCCGTTTACGTAGAACGCAGCGTCATCGTAAAGAAGTTGCGTCGCGCGGTCGAGTGCCAGCCCGCGCGAGGCCGCCTTGGCGGCAAACGTCGATTTTCCTACCGGCCCTCCCGGCGGTGAAAAGCGAACGATCGGCTTCGGCTCGGACAGGAAGCGGCCGAGAAAGCGACCGACGTCGCGCGAATCCCATCGGATTCGCACCAGCGCCGCGCCGACGCGCTGCAGCATCGAGGGATCGATACGGGCAGGGGAATCCGAGGGCCTCGCATCTGGATCGGCATATTGCCCCGTCGGAAGGCGCAAGTCATCGCGCAGGAAATCGATGAACGCCTGCGCGATCTCGGTGTACGTTGCCGCGCGAAATCCAATCGAGTACGTGAGGCACGCATCGACCGCCGTACCTTCGTGCGCGATGTGCGGCGGCAGGTACAGCATATCGCCCGCTGCGAGCACCGCATCGCGCCGCGGCGAAAACCGGCGCAAGATCTTGACCTCGATGTCCGGCACAAGCGTCAAATCCTTTTGCTTGCCGTAGCGCCATCGCCGCCGGCCGCTTCCTTGCAGTAGGAACACGTCATACGAATCGAAATGCGGTCCGACGCCCCCGTTCGGTGTCGCATAGCTGATCATCACGTCGTCGAGGCGCGCATACGGCACGAATGCGAACCTGCGCAACAGCAGGTCGGTCGCGGCATCGACGCGGTTCACGCCCTGAACGAGCAATGTCCAGCCGGACGCAGGCAGCCGCCGGAAATCGCTTTGCGAGAAAGGTCCCATTGCCAGAGAGAAGCGTCCCCGTTCGCGGATCACAAGCCTCGACTCGACGTCGTCACTGCATGCGAGCGCGATCAAACGGTCCCGCGAAAGTCCGCCGTTGAATTCGGGAAATGCATGGCGGATCAACAGCGGCTTCTTCTGCCAATGTTGGGACATGAACGCGGCCGGCGTTCGACCACCGAGCAACGACTGCGCAGATTCCGGACCCTTCATACGAAGGACCTTCCGGAAATGCACCGGGGGAAAGCGTGCAAGGGGACGGGCAGTACAATAATGGCGTATAGGCGGGATATCGCCTGTTCTGCTTGACGCGCGTACCACCCCAACCTTTTTCCTGCCACGAACGTCCAACGATGAACGTCTTTGCCAACACTGTCGTCACGATCACCTTCAAGCTGTTCGACGCGGGCAACCATTTGATCGAGGAAGCCGGAGAGCCGATCGCCTATCTTCACGGTGGTCATTCCGGCATCTTTCCCAAGATCGAGGAGGCGCTCGGTCAAAAGAAGGTCGGCGAATCGATTTCGGTGACGCTCGAACCGCCCGACGCATTCGGCGAATACGATTCCGAGATGGTCAGGGTCGAGCCACTCGCGAATCTTCCGTCCGACGTCACCGTCGGCGGTCATCTGATTGCCGAGCAGGATGGACAGGAAGTGGTCTGGCGCGTCACCGACATCGCCGACGGCAAGGCGGTCCTCGATGGCAATCATGAGCTTGCCGGGCAGCGTCTGCGCTTCGACTGCACGGTGCTCGATATTCGTCCGGCGACGAAGGAAGAGATCACGCACGGGCATGTGCACGGCGCCGGCGGACACCATCACTGAAGTCATCTCCAAAGCTGCTGCGCGTCCCGATCGCTTTGGAGCAAACGCCGCTTTGCTTAACACTTGCTCCGCTCGTGTTAGCGTTTGCCGAGATAAAGCCACCGTTTCCTCGCTCGCCCCTTGCCGTACTTCCATGTACTGTCTCGGGGCTCGCTCCGGGCCCGCATTTGGCAACTGAGGCGCTCGGGCCTGCTCGCGACGCTTTGTAGACGACTTCTTTCACGTATCTATTCGATTAGGCGTTTGATCGCATACAGCGCCGCATGCGCGTCTCGCGGCGTGAGTGCGTCGGGATCCAGCGCCGCCACATGGTCGAGGAGCGCCTGTGCGCGCGGATCGCCAGCTGTCGCGGTCGCGAGAGCGGGCGGCGCAAACAAATCATGCTGGTCCTTGCTTCGCGCCGAAAACTGGTCGAGGCGCGCGAGGTACGCGCGCGCGTGGCGAATCGTTTCGGCCGGAACGCCCGCCAGCCGGGCGACCTGTAAACCATAGCTTCGATTCGCCGGACCTTCGGCGACCGCGTGTAAGAACACAATTCCATCCTTGTGCTCGACGGCGTCGAAGTGCACGTTCGCGCAACCATCGATCTCCGCGGGCAGGGCGGTCAATTCGAAATAGTGTGTGGCAAACAGGACCAGGCTGCGATTCTTCTCCGCAAGCCGGTGCGCGATCGCCCATGCGAGCGCCAGTCCATCGAACGTCGATGTGCCGCGCCCGATTTCGTCGATCAGCACGAGACTTTGCGGCGTCGCGCGGTTGAGGATGTACGCCGCTTCGGTCATCTCGACCATGAACGTCGAGCGGCCGCCCGCCAGGTCGTCGGCGGCACCAATCCGTGTGTAGATTGCATCGAGCGGTCCGATCGTTGCACGTTTTGCCGGGACAAAGCTGCCGCAATACGCAAGGAGCGCGATGACCGCTGCTTGACGCATGTAGGTGGACTTCCCACCCATATTCGGTCCCGTGACGATCAGCAAACGGCGTGCGCGTGCGAGCATTAAATCGTTGGGAATGAAATCGTCGACTTGGCGCTCCACGACCAGATGACGTCCTGCTTCGATCGCCATGCCGACGTCGTCGGAAAACATTGGCCGCGTGAGTGACAAAGCTTCGGCGCGCTCGGCCAGGTTGACGAGGACGTCGAGGGCGGCGAGCGCTCCCGCGGCGCGTTGCAGCGCCGGAATGGCCGGAATCAAATCCGCGAGCAGGCTCTCGAACAGCAATCGCTCGCGCGCCAATGCACGCTCTTGTGCCGAGAGCGCCTTGTCCTCGAACGCCTTGAGCTCGGGTGTGACGTAGCGCTCGGCGTTCTTGAGCGTCTGCCGACGGCGATAATCGGCGGGAATGCGCTCAACGTTCGCATGCGTGACTTCGATGTAGAAGCCGTGCACACGGTTGTATTCGACCTTGAGGTTGCCGATGCCGGTACGCTCGCGCTCGCGCCGTTCAAGATCGACCAGAAATTCGCCGCAGTTGGTATCGATTGCGCGAAGCTCGTCGAGCGCGCCGTCGTAGCCGTCTGCGATGACGCCGCCGTCACGCAGTTGCGCCGCCGGCTCGTGGCGAATGCTCCGCGATAGAAGCGCGTGCCAAGCGACATCGATCGCGAGATCCGCCGCCAACTCAGACAATAGCGGTGGATCGAACGCGGCGATCGCGGAACACAACGCGGGAAGTAGCGCCAGCGTGTCGCGGAGCCCCGCGAGATCGCGGGGGCGGGCGTTGGCAAGCGCGATCCTCGATACGACACGCTCGACATCGATCGTGTGGCGAAGCGAAGCCCCGACCGAGCGCCGTTCGGCGGCGCGAGCGATCAGCGCATCGATGGCATCGTGCCGTGCCGAAGCCTTCTGACGATCGCGCAGCGGATGGGCGAGCCAGTGGCGAAGAAGGCGGCTGCCGGCGGCCGTCGCGCAGTTGTCGAGCAGCGACAACAGCGTCGGCGATTCGGCGCCGGAGAGTGTCGCCGTGATCTCGAGGTTGCGTCGTGTTGCCGGATCGAGCGCGACGAATTCGCTCGCCGTCTCGACGAACATTTCGCGCACATGCGCGAGCGACGACTGTTGCGTGGTGCTGGCATAGACGAGCAGAGCGCCGGCTGCCGCAACGCCAAGCGGCACATCGTGTGCACCGAACGGCGTTAGATCGCGCGTTCCGAATTGTTTCGCGAGCGCGCGCTCGGCGGCGGCATGATCGAAATGCCACGCAGGCAGCGTCCGAGTCGGCGGCGCAAGTCCGCGAAGGGCGGGCGGTGACGCGTCGTCCGGAGACAACAATTCCGCCGGCTCGATTCGTTCCAACATCGCAGCCGCCTCGATGGCAGGAACTTCCGTGAGAACCAATCGCCCTGACGCAAGGCTCATCCAGGCGATGCCGCTGCGCGTCTTGGACGTCACGATCGATGCGAGGACGCTGTCGCGCTTCGGTTCGAGCAGATTTGCCTCGGTCAGCGTGCCGGGTGTGACGATGCGCGCAACTTTGCGTTCGAGAGGTCCTTTGGCCGTCGCCGGGTCGCCGAACTGCTCGACGATGACGACGCTTTCGCCATGCTTCATCAGCCGCGCCAAATGCTGCTCGATCGCATGGTGTGGAACGCCGGCCATCGGGATCGGCGTGCCGGCGGATTGGCCGCGGGCTGTCAGCTTGATGTCGAGGATTCGCGACGCGCGCTCGGCATCGCCGTAGAAAAGCTCATAGAAATCGCCCATCCGGTAGAACACGAGCTTGTCGGGATGTTCGCCTTTGATGCCCCAATACTGCTGCATCATTTTCGAGTGGGTCGAGAGATCTACCGGCGTTCCCCGAATTCCGGTTTTGTTTTCAGGCGATACAAGGTTCTGCTGCTGCATCGAGCTCACGAGCCCCTATTGACGAGTTGCCGGCCACATTTTGAGCGGCGTGCGGGTGATGCATGCTGGAGCGCATCACCTTCGCTATCGATTGCCTGGATGATTTTCGGCCCCCATCGACCTGTGCTGGGGCCCTAGACACCACTCGGACTATCGGTCATTTTAGCTCGTATGAACCGCTTGCTCGACAATCCCGTATGGCACGCACTCGCGGGACCTCACGCGCATATCGCAATGGGGTACGGCCTAGCGCGCCGGTATCCGCGCGACATGGCGCCGTTCTGTGCACTGGCAGAGCCAAGCGCAGCCGCCTACGACGACCTGAAACATGAACTGCCCGCGGGCACGGAAGCGCGGCTGTTCCAGTGCTTTCCGCCCAGTGCACCAACGCGATGCTCGAGTTGGCGGAGACCACGAATCCGGGCCCGTTCGACCGCCGAACGCCCGAGCTCGGCGTGTTTGTCGGCGTATTCGAAGATGCCCGTCTGGTGGGAATGGCCGGCGAACGATTTCGTCTGCCCGGCTTTGTGGAGCTCAGTGCCATCGCGGTTCATCCGATGGCACGCGGGAAGGGCTTGGCAAAGATCATGATCCGTCGCTTGTCGTCGCTTGCCTTCTCGCGGGGTGAAACCCCTTTTCTGCACGTCTTTCCGAACAACCCTGCGGTGGCGTTATATGGAAGCCTCGGATTCAGAACTCGGGCCGAGCTTTGGGTTCTCTGGCGGCGGCCGAATCGCTAGCGGCGTCGCTCAAACCACCTCCCCCGACGCGCTGCATTTGCGAAGATCAGAATCTGAACCCGGGCGGCACGTTGTGATTCCAGTAGCCCTCTTCGACGAGCTCTTTGATCTTCCATCCATGGGCCGTACGCACCAGGCGGTGCCGATACCACAATCCTTGAAAGAAAACCTGGCGCTGGCCTCCGCCAAGATCAACGACCATCGGGCAAGAGCAATGCGTTCGTAGCCTTGCCGCATCACCTTTGATGTCGAAGAGCATGGTCGAGATCGCGTGCTGCGAAATGGGTATCTTTAGGTAACGTCATGTCGCTACTCCTTTTGTTCGCGATGCTTGCGCGAGCAAATCCAAGAGCGCCCACGCCACCCGCGATGAGCGCTGCGCTTGCAGAGCTCCGCAGGAAAGCCCGCCGCGTGCAGTCGTGGTCCATCCTCCTTTGTTGTCGAAGGATTGCCAGAGTTCGACCGACGAGGACGGCTCCGGGGCAGTAGATCGACGTTGTTCCATCTCCGCGGCACAATGTGACATGCGCGCAGCGCTACATGGCGTCTTCCCGGTCCTTGCGACACCGTTCAACGCCGACCTGTCACCCGACGAGCCGGCACTACGCGCAATCGCACGCTATGCGATCGAAGCTGGAGCGGACGGCATCGTATATCCGGGCGTCGCCAGCGAATACGACACGCTCACGATGGATGAGCGGGTCCGCCTCGTGGACATCGTCGCGGCCGTTGCGCGTGACCGTGTGCCGTTGGTCATTGGCGCTTCGGCGCCTGACGTCGTCACAACCGAAGGCGTCATGCGGCAGGCTGCCGAGCTTGGTGCCGATGCGGTGATGGTGCTGGCCCCCAGGGGTACGGGAACAAACGCCGACGCGATCGCGTTCTTCCGGCGCGTTGCAAGCGCCGGCAACGTGCCGATCATGCTGCAGAATGCGCCGCCGCCTGCGGGGCGTGGTCTCGATGTCGATGTCGTGCTGGACGTTGTGCGTACGCTACCCGAGATCTCATACGTGAAAGAAGAATCGCTGCCGTCAGGGGCGCGGATCAGTCGACTCATCGCCAATGCTCCCTCAACATTGCGCGGCGTGCTGGGCGGCGCGGGCGGCCGTTACATCACCGACGAGATCGCGCGAGGCGCTCACGGTACGATGCCAGCGGTTGAGCTCACCGAATTGCATGCGGCGCTGTTTCGTGCGCATCGCGTCGGCGATCGTGCCGCCGTGAGGCGCTGGTTCAACCGCGTGTTGCCGCTTCTCAACATGCAGGCCGTCTTCCGCTGGTCGCTGACGAAAGAAGTCTTGCGCCGGCGCGGAATCATCGAACATGCCGCCAAGCGCGCAGCGGGCCCCGAGTTGGATGCAGGCGATCATGCGGAGCTGACGGAGCTCCTGGCCGAGCTTTCCGACGTGCTCGATCCACCGGTCGTGCGCGGCGCGCCATGATTCGGGAAGGTCCATGACTGCCACCGTGACCAACGTCGAGACCTTCATCGTCTCGTTGCCGCGCGACGTACCGTATCTCGGACCGCTCGCTGCGGACGAAACGGTCAACGTCAAAGGCTATTTCGTTCGCCATGGCAATCGCACCGTCTATCCGACGTCCGACATGTCGGTGCTCGTCAAGGCCACTGCGAGCGACGGCACGGTCGGCTGGGGAGAGACGTACGGCATCGCCGCGCCGCAGGCTGTGGTCGCGCTGATCGATGACTTGCTCGCGCCGTTCGTCATCGGCCGCGATCCGCACGGCGCGGCAACGATCTGGCAGGATCTCTACGACATGCAACGCGTTCGCGGTGCGTCGGGCGGCTACTACGGCGACGCGCTTGCCGGGATCGACATTGCACTCTGTGATCTCGCCTGTCGTATCGACGACGTGCCGTTGTCCGAATGGCTTGGCGGCGGACGCGTCGGTCGCATCCCAGCGTA
>WNGI01000518.1_pt1 | contig 28673 bp, 24 predicted proteins | sample 5400621 | NCBI WGS metagenome assembly WNGI01 (sample SAMN13153374, study PRJNA577476) | soil metagenome | isolation source: 20 cm soil or saprolite under Garry oak tree replicate 1 | place: USA:California | collected 2016-06-15
TGCTGGCGCTCAGAACTCTCTCGCTTCTAGGCAGGGAACGACCAAGAGTTGTTCTCGCTCAGAACCCAGCAATCTTCCTCCCCCTTCTTCTAGTTCTTGCGAAACCATTCTACAAGTTCAGGTTGGTAGTCGACCATCATGCTGTCTGGAGCATGAAGACCCTCCGTCAACCATTCTTGTCTCAAGGAATCGCGGTCTTAGAAGCATTCGTCGCAAAGAGAGCGGACGCTAACATGTCGCCCAACAACAACTGGACAAGGGAGCTTCGAGCAAGAGGAGCAACCGACGCCTTCACCTATCACGACTTCATTCCACAGCCAACAATAACCAAAGGCCAAAGCCAAATTGGTAAATGGTCTCCGTTTCCGCTTCCCGCACATCACTTCCTGGTCATCGCGGCTCACGGAGGTCATCCTCAAGAACTCCTAGAAGAAGAAGTGGCGGCGATAAGGGGACTTGACGGCTACCTTCTTGTGATCACGGGGAAACGTGAAAAGCTAGGGCACAGAATGGACAGAATGAACCTCCCCAGCAATGTGATCTATCCTGGCTATCTTGACGACGCCGATTATGAGTCGCTCAAGAGGAACGCTGACGTGGCCTTGTCGCTGAGCATCGAGCTGAACACTGTCCCGCATGCAATACATGAGTACTTGGCGTTCGGAATTCCGACGATAGTTCTCAAAGACCCACTTCTGCGCTCATTGTTCGACGGTGCCATAGTTGAGATACAGGATACGCGTCCCGAGACGGTCGGTCAAGCATTGACGAGAATAACGCAGGATTCTACCGTTCGCAATCAATTGCGAGAAAACATCCAGCTAAATTATGAGCAGCGTCTGAAAATGCATAATGAAGAAGTTTCAAAATTGAAACAAGTCCTCGTCTCATAGGTAATTAGAGGTTGCGGCGATGGCCGTCGGGACCGCTTCAGAAGTTCCGAGTCAAAGTTGTGTTAAGCCGAAGCTAGACCGGATTGATCCGGTCAAGGCTCACGTAGTAGACCCCAACGGAATTAGATTCTAGGAATAAGGTAAAAGTCACCTGCTGAGGTGTTACCCAGCCTTGAGCGTTCCAGATAGGCTGCGGACTTAGGTTGATCGTGTTCCACTGCGACCTTTGTGTTGGAATGATGATCGTTGTGTTCGTGGAGTATGGCGTTATGGTCTGTTGGGTTGCCCGGTCGGAGAATACGTAGTACAAGGTGTGGGTTCCGTCTGCCACGATCGCTCCAAAGATAAGGTTGGTTGCAATATTTGTGGTGAGTGACTGGTTGAAGTGAATACTCAGATTCGTGGCGTTTAGCAAGGCTCTCTGCGACAAAGCCAATCTCTCGATACCCACGCGGGAGGATGTATAGTTGAGGATCATTTGCATCCCGCTCGTTCCATTGACTCCTAGAGGGGTGATGCCAGACCAAACGGGGTCAATGTTGGAGAGAGAGAGTTTCCAGTTGAAGGGAACCTTGGTCCCAATGCTTGGGTCCAGAACCCACCACTTCAACCCGGGGTTCTCCAAGGACGGAGCCGGAATATCTGACTTCCAAGAGGATGACTCGCCCAGCAATTGTCCAGTCAACTTGTCATAAATCACGATGTGGAATTGGCCTCCCCTCGGGACGGCACTCAACGCATCTGGAGCACTAATCAGATAAGAGTATGCAGAACCGCTGTTCAGTAGCGAAGTCGAATTGTTCGCCCAGAAATAGGTGAGGGGACTATACTTGACAAAGAAGATGGGTAGGACTGGCTTCGCGAGCAAGTTCGTAACAGTCACATTGATCTTCGTAGCTGACCCGATGCTGTCAGGGTCCATTACCCCGTTGATCTGTATCGCAGTCCGGGGATTCGAAGCCTGAGTTATGTAAGCCCCAGAAACACCCGCAAAAATCACAGTCAGCGTCATTACTACCATAACAGAGGGTGTCAGTCGTTGACGCAAGATCCTTAGGAAGGTACCCGTAGGAGGCCGCCAAGCGATGCTGGGCAGTCTCGTTGTAAACGCAAGTCTGAGGTTTGGACCGCCAAGCCGACATAGTTCGAGGACAAGTGGGAATAGCCAGTAGGCCATGTAATTGGGGAAAGATCGATAATAGAAGAAGAAGATGAGGATCGGAAATGCAAAGACTATGCTATTCAAGCCTCGATAATGTTTGGCGTAAAGATAGAGCAGAATGCCGGAGACACCTCCCATGAGGACTAGGAAGAAGGAAGATGGGAGTGCGATTCCAAGGTCGAGGAGAAAGCCCGACAGACCTATTCCGCCAGGAACCTGAGCCGGGGCGTTCGGCAGAAACGGCGCCACTACCGCAGCCCACCAGGAGCTTGGACTGTAGATGATGAACGGTAGGTTAGGCAGGAAGAAAGCAGAGAGCATCAAACCAATACTTCGAGTCAGACTTCGCAAACTATGTTGCGGAGTCTCCTTCCAAAGGCGCAGTAGGAGGAAGGGGGCAATCACGATAGCTATCTGTTTAACCGCGACAGCAAAGCCGAGGGAGACCCAGCTTGCCTTGGGATGACGGTACCAGAGAACTGCCGTCAGAACGAGGAAGAAGGCCCAGATGCTATCGGTCCAACTTCCCGCGATTACGATAGAGAACAGCGTAAACGGTAGAACGCTGACACTCTTCAGCCTCGCGGGAGCTAGGGCGAATATCGTGAGGATTGACATGATGTGGAAGATGAAAACAGTGTCTCTGACATCGTGGAGGCCGAGCAAGTAGAATGGTACGATAGAGAGGAAACTTAGCGAGGGATAGGCAAGATGAAAATCGAAGGAGCCGTCAACACCCGGGGTGTAGAAGGACGGGGAGAAGCCAAATCTGTCCAACAGAGGTTTGATGGAGAAACCGTACGGACTCTGTAGCTGCAAGACCCTCAGGATTCCCATGTAGGTCCCCACCACAGTATCGGTCGAGTAGCTGACGTAGAGGAGCCTTGACGCGACGACGTACAGCCATATGAACAAGACTAGGTTGCCGACCAGGGAAAGCTGGTTAGCGCGTGAAAGAGTCAGATTTTTTCTGAAGGCAAATGTCAGGTTGAATAATCCAAATCCAGAAAGGCCAATGGCGAGAACCAGCATCGCGACGATGTTCGGCCCAAATGCCAAAAGCCATAGCCCGGCCAGAACTGAGAATAGGCCGGTTAGACCAAGACCGAATCGTGACAACCTCGTGGGCTCGGCCTGAGTTTCTCTCAGCCCGATGTATTCCTTGACTCTGTCTATAGACCGGTGAAGTTGGGTGAGAAACTTGGAAAGGACCATACGGATGACCACGTCTACAGGCTTTCAGCTCGGGTGAGGATCAAGGGTGCTCGACTTTTCCCACTTAAGGGTTATGCGGAAACAAAAGCTACCGTTCTGTACCTTAACGAGACTAGATTCGGTTGTAGGATTCAAGTCTGGGCGATCTCACAAACTAATCAGAATCTTCCCAGGTCCGCGTCCGACATCCCTAGGGCAGTAGCCGCGTTCGATCTTCGTTTTTGAAATACAAGTACCGATAAACCCATCTGACTCCAAGAGTCTCACCGGTCGATTCGCAAATGTTGAGACGGTTCATCATATGACACTCACGTACCCTTGCACCGTCATTTGAGGGAACAGCCACTTTGAGGTCCTAGATGGAAGGAACTGGGTTCGCCGAGAAGGTGGCCTCGTTCGAAATGCATGATACCGCCAGTCGAGTAAGACGCTTCACATTGCGACCCGACCTAACCTTTCACGCAAGGTAGTTTGAACATCTCCAAGTCTGCTGATCAACCGTACCGTTGCGACTCGAAGCGTAGGGTAAAAGACGGCCACGACCCAGACTGGCCATAGTGCAAAGTTGATGTCAGAATGAACCGAGTTGAATGTCAGATTCTGGGTATTCTGGCAGTTTGGAGGCATATCGAGTACAGGAGTACAGATCGCCGACTTCCAGTCCCATACCAAGAATGGCAGAAGGAAAATGATGGAGACAAGAACTGTAATCGCGGCTTGATGCCAGTCGCGGCGTAGAATGTGGAAGACGAAGACGAAGGCGTTTGCGAACTGTTTCATTCCCAGCGATAATAGCTGGGCTGCTCTGGCACGGCGTCCGGTGAACGTCACGAAAGCCAACGTGAGGAACAGTAGTGGGATGACATCGTTGAATCCATTCGCAGCCATTAGCGCAGGATACTGTCCTCCTAACGTCATAGAGGTGTAGTATCGCTTCCGGACCCCGTAGACCATGAGACCCCACATGGCCAGGGTGAACCACCGATAGTCAAGCCAGACATACGGCACTTGGATTAGAGGCAGCAGCGGCAGGTACACGTTCCAAATGGTTGCACTGTACAGCGTCCCCATCTTCACATATTGAAACTGAAGCGGCACTGAATACCAGTCGTGCCCTTGAAGGAGTAGGGACACGTATTGGGGAGTAGCCCACTCGTCGGTGAGATAGTTCACATATCCGGTTAAGACAGAGAAGATTCCAATGACAGCCGAACTTCCGATGAGTATTCTACGAAGTGTTTCGCGATGGCCCAGACGGTAAGTCGCTAATAGGTATGGAACCAATAGCGTGGCGAGGCCGAGAGTGGGCGCTGAAAATAGTCCCGGTAACACTTCAAAATATATCGGACCAGACGCAAGAACCGTGACCAGCGCGTACTGCCAGCTCTTCGCCATCTAGAACCCGTACTCTCAGTCTTTGCGAGTCAGACTATGAGAATAATAGCTTCGATAGAAGCAATCGTCTCATTTCACGAATGTTTGAATTGAAGGCGATTTTCTATAACGCTGTCAGTGCCGGGCTCTCTTCAATCAATTCGCAGACGATGTGACCTATCATGATATGACACTCTTGTATTCTCTGAGTATCGTCTGACGGCACAGTCACCTTGTGATCGCACAAAGAGGAGAGCTGTTTGCCCGCAGAGCCAGTGAGTGCAATTGTCTTCGCGCCGATCCTCTTGGCTTCTTGGATGCCTTTGATAACGTTCGGCGAGCGACCACTAGTACTGATACCAACTGCAACATCGTCCGGCTCCAGTGTCGCCTGGACCTGGCGGGAGAAGATCTCATCGAAGCTAATGTCATTACCAATCGCGGTTAAGATGGATGTGTTGGTCGTCAAGGCAGAAGCTCTGAGCGCAGGGCGCATCCTCTTGAATTTTCCGACAAGCTCTGCTGCAATATGCTGAGCGTCCGCAGCGCTTCCGCCGTTCCCGAAGAAGACCACCTTTCGACCCTTCTGCAGTGCTGTCGCGATCATGTGCGCCATTTCGACGATGTCGTCGAGGCATTCATTAGCGACTCGTTCCTTCGTTTCGATACTTCTTCGTATTGCAGCTAGTGCCGCAGTCGCTTCGTTATTTTCTCCAATTGATCCTTTGCGAGTTAGTGGAGTTTTTTGCATTGCCGTTAGTATCCCTACTTTGGGCTTCGCCAGGTTTGTAAGCCTTCCAGATCGAACCGGACTGGGAAGGCCTTGCCTCCCAGACGTTCAACCGCTTTTTCGACGTGGACCTGTTTGCCTGGCTCGCAGTATAGAAACAGGAATCCTCCGCCTCCAGCACCGAGAAGTTTGCCTCCGATGGCACCGCTCTCTCGCGCGGCGTGCAGAAGCTTATCGACCTCAACGGTGGAGATCGCAGAGTCAAGCGCTTTCTTTGTCACCCACTCAGAGTTTAGAAGCCTAGCGAATTCTGTGAGATTTCCGGTGAGGAGTGAGTCCTTCATCTGAAGCGTCAGCTCTTTCATCCGTTCGAGTGCGTCCATAACTTTCGAGTCTTTGTGTTCGTACGATTCGATCTGCCTCTGGAGGATACCGCCCGAGCGTCGAGTGGTTCCGGTGAAGCAAAGGAGGCTGCTGTATTCCAGTTCGTTCAAGGTCTCCCTCTTAATGCGAAGAGGATTAACGATGTTTGAGTCTTTCTTGAACTCGATCAGATTGAACCCACCAAAGGTTGACGCGTACTGGTCCTGCAAGCCACCAGGAATTCCAACATCCTTCCTTTCCACCTCATAAGCAAGGTTCGCGATGTCGTAATCTGTCATAGAAGTGGCTCTCCATTCTCTGAACGCTCCTATTAGGGCGACGCAGAGTGCCGAGGAAGATCCTAGCCCTGTACCGGGTAGAGCGTCGTATCTGAGATCTGCATCGAAACCCTGCTCGACACCAAACCTCTTGGCTACCGCGCGGACGAACTCCACTTCGCCACTTCCTTTGAGTTCGGTAAGTTTCTCGGGTCCGGTGGAAACATCTTGGTCTTCCCTAGAGACGCTAACCATTCCGTCTATTCGAGGTGTAATGGAACAGTAGGCATAATTTTGAATTGTGGAGGAGAGAACTACTCCCCCCTTCAAGCCCGGATACGGGGGGACGTCTGTTCCACCACCTGCATAGCTTACTCTGAGGGGAGCTCTAGCCCGAATCTTGCTCACGTGATCTCGGCGTTCCCGGCTTTTTCTTCGGCGCGGATGATACTCGAGACAGCCTGTCGCAAGTCTCCTAAGTTCGTTTCGACTCGAACACCACGACATCCAGCTCTTTTGGCGGCCTCAAGATCGATTTCTTTGTCTCCGATCATCCAAGACGATGCAACGTCTATTCCTAGCTCTTTCGCCGCGCGCATAATGAGGCCTGGCTGAGGCTTCCGACAGCTGCATCGTGCGCTGGGAAGATGGGGGCAATAGTAGATGGCGTCAACTGAACAGCCCATCAGCTTGAGTTCGGACCGTAGCTTCTCGTGAATCCTGGCCATTTGCTTGTCGGTAGCCAGTCCCCGGCCAACAACGGACTGGTTAGTCACTATGACCAATCGGAACCCCAAGTTTCTGAGATCTCGCAAAGGAGGCCCGATGCCAGGGAGAACCTCAAGCTCGTCAGGAGTCTTAACATAGTCCGATCTTTCCCGTGTAAGAACGCCGTCCCGGTCGAGGAACACCGCCTTGGACGAGGACAATCGAGACCAATCATCTATCGGAGACCGACAGTGAGTTAATAGTTGTTTCCAAACTCAGGAAGTTACGGCGTCTCTTCCCATTAAGTGAATGGAATGGCAATGGTCCGATCTGCCCTTTCAACAGATGGCTCGAAACACGAACTCATACAGCATGAGACGTCTGTAGAAGATAGGGCGACGAGATACTCCGGGAAGCGGGAGGCTCTGTGATGCTTAGTGCCGTAATCCCAGTCTACAACGAGCAAGAGGTCATAGACGAATTCGCAACGCGACTCGTCAAATCCCTTGAGCACACCGTTCCGGACTATGAAATCATCTTCATGGTAGAGGGAACCGATGCTACCGAGGAAAGGCTTGAGTCATTAGCCGGAAGGAATCCTCGCGTCAAAGTATTCTACAACCCAAAGAGACTGGGGCTTGGACCAGCTACAAAGAGAGGTCTCCAACTCATCGATCCTCGCACTGACTGTGTTTTGATAATGGATGCTGATCTGAATCACCAACCCGAAGAAATCGGGAGACTGCTGAAGGTCTCTTCACAGGCGGACATAGTTGTGGGATCAAGGTCGAGAGAACACGGTCTCGTGAGCGAGCTTCCATTCTTCAAGAGAGTAGTCAGTGGTAGCACAAACTGGGTACTCAGGAACGCGTTTAGAATCCCATGTAGCGATGTGACTTCTGGGTTCCGACTTTACTCCGCAAAGACGATTAAAGTCATTCGAGACAGACTAGTTTCGAAAAACTTCGAGGTAACCGCCGAAATACTGATCCGCGCCAAAAAGCAGGGCTACTCAATTACAGAAGTGCCGATTACCTTCACGCGTAGGCCAAGGGGAAAAAGCAAGCTCAGCTTCATCAAGAGCGGAGTCGGATATGGGATTCTGCTCTTGCGACTAGGATACTAGACTCCCGCAGTCCTCGCGCGTTATCACACTCAAGTTACGCTTTGCGGTCTGCTAACCCAGCTCACGATCCGGGTTCGACAATAACACGGCTGTTCAAGTCTAAGTGGAATCTCGGACGCCTACAAACGAATACATGATAGATCGTTCGCACTAATTCTCATTGAGAATTTGCGTGTGGGACTGAACATTAGAAGGAATTGGGTTACGTCCATAGGTCCAGTCTAGACGTATCGAACTTCGATAATCTGTTCAAGGTTGTATAATGAATAAATAGCGTCGAGGCGCGAAGTGCTTTCGTCGGTAGCGGAGTCACTTGAGTTTGCTGGAGATTTGTCATTGTGACTGAAGTCGTTTCTCTCGAGCAGGAAATGTCCGAAACTCCGCATACCGAGTCCGGAAAAAGAATCTCTGCAAGTCGACAAACGCTGAATCTGAGACGCCGATACGGACCCGATCTTACCGTCGCTCTTGTTTCCAAGTTTCCTCCATCGATAGGAGGAGAGGCGGAGTACTTCTACAGCCTTGCGACTTCCATATCGAAGATTTCCCCCGCTGTCGCGGTGGCAAATTACGAGACGAAGGCGAAGCTTCTAGAATCATCTGGTAAGCTGCGCATCTTTCGCGTATGGAGACTCAATAGTCTGACATACCCGCTTAGGATCCTTCGGGCATGCCTAAGCCTCAAGCCTAGGCTGATTCACGCAAATCACGAGTACATGCTCTACGGAAGGCCAGCCTACGGCGCGCTCTTTCCGCTACTCCTCTTACTCTTGAGATTAGCCCGAACCCCCATTATTCTAACAATGCATAGTGTTGTTCCACGCGGTTCTCTAAAGAATGACTTTTTCAAAAGATATGGCTGGAAAAGGTTAGCTTCAGCCTGGGGTCTTTGCTTCATGATTTGGACGAGACTTACTTTGAGACTGTCAGATCATGTAATCGTTCATTCCAAAGTTTCCAAGACACTTTTGTGCTGCGAGTATGGGTGCCGATCCGATAAGATATCGGTTATCGGACATGGCGTGGCTACCTTTCCCTTTACAAACCAAAGCCGAGCGAAGGAATTGTTGAAGTTTGGAGATAGACCCGTCATTCTCCAATTTGGATTTCTTCACGAAAAGAAAGGGACTGAAAGCCTCCTCCGAGCGACAGGAATGGTAGTGAAAAATCATCCCAACGCGCTCTTGGTGGTCGTTGGCGGTCCACACGTCTCCTACAGGAACGATCCCGCATCGTTTCGGGAATTTGTGTCGAGATTGACTTCTCTTATCAAAGAAAACGGCCTGGACAACAATGTGGTAATAAGAACAGAATATGTTCCCGACGAGCTCGCTCCACTATATTTCGCCTCAGCCGACATTGTCGCTCTTCCATACATCGAACACTTCGGCGCTAGTGGTGTCTTGGCGCGAGCCATGGCAATGGGTAATGCGGTCGTTGCAACTCGAGTGAATCCCTTCTTCGAGACGATTGATGATGGGGTAACGGGCATCTTGGTGGAACGGAACAACGAGCCCGAACTTGCTGACGCGATAGATGAGATACTCTCTAATTCGAAATTGCGAGAAGCTCTGGGACGCAATTTGAAAGATTCCGCGAGCAAACTGTCATGGCAGAACGTGGCGAGACAACATCTCGCATTGTACTCTCAGGTTTCGGAATACAACTCGAAGTTGCACTACTAGCCTCGCTTCTGCAGGCCTAATGAAACGCTTCTGCTCGTAGCAACAAATTCAGCGGGGTGCCAAGCATTAGCGGGCGGCGAGGCAGCGCTCGTGACTCTACTCCTCGTCTAGCAGACTTTGGTATTCTCTCTCGACGAGTTCCGCGGCCGTGTCCCAGGAGTATTTCACGGCGTCTTTCTCGTTGTTTCTCGCCATCATCTCTGCTGTACTGGGATGTTTCAAGATAGAGATGACGGCTTCTGCCAGACCATTACTGTCTCCTGTCTTGAATAGCAATCCATTCGTTCCATCCTTAATGACTTCCGGAAGTCCTCCCGCGTCGGAAGCTACTAGAGGTATGCCGCAAGCCATGGCTTCGAGGGCTACAATCCCGAATGCTTCGTGGAGGCTCGGTACTACTATGACGTCACATCCAAAATAGAACTGCTTGAGTGCTTCGTCAGACAGTTCGCCCAGGAATGATACCGAACGACTCACTCTCATCTCTTCTGCTAGCCGCTGAAGTTCTCGCAAATACCCGAAGTCTTTGCCTACGATCGAAATCTTTGCTGTTGGTATTTCTTTCAAAATCGAAGGTGCAGCTCTGATCAAGAATTGAAATCCCTTCGCCGAGGTTAACCTGCCTACTGCTCCTATTTTGGGTTCGAACTCATTGTAGGCATGAAGAACTCGGCTTGGGGCTTTAGACCAGAACTCTGTGTCAACAGCATTACGTATCACTGTGATCTTGTTGGGGTCGACCAGTCTCTTGAATTGACTGGCGTCGGAGTCAGAAATACTCAAGATTTTCTTCGAAATCTTTAGGGCCCAGTTACGACTTAGTGCGACGTAGAGGCTATCCAAGGCCGGCTGAGTCGGAGCTGTTACTGGAAAGAACCCGTGCGTAGTCAAGACCAAAGGTATCCGACGGACTGCTGAGACTAGAGCTGAGCAATCCGAGGTGAAATAGCCAAACCCATGAGCGTGTATAAGGTCACAGTCCTCCTTCATTAGTTTCCGGAAGTAGCCTTTGAGCGGAGGGTACCTCCTGAATCTGTTTGAGGCATGGAACCTTCTGACCTGTACGCCTCGGTAGTTTCTTTCTCTGATGGTCTCCTCATTCAGGTAACTGACTCTTGGATAATGTGTTGCTAAATCGGACGTGTATACGATAATGTCGTGGCCTCTGTCGGCCAATTTTTTAGACAGTTGGAATACGTGTTCCTCTCCCCCTCCGATGGCAGGCTTGAACCGAAGAATCGTCATTACGATTTTCATGGAATCTCAAAGAGACGACAACAATCATCAAAATCAGGGCAAAAGTCTCGGTTAGACCACCGAATTCTCTTTGTAGAGTGAAACGGGTTGGGCAAGTCGGAGCAGACTGTAGTTCTGGGGGAAACTCTTGATAAGTTGGATTGTAGCATTATAGTCAGTGGGAAGAATGATAACGTATTCTGGTGTGAAACCACTGGGGAGGGTTGTGGCAAGATAGTTCAGTTGCGACGTCGAATTGTGGACTAGAATTATGGGATAAACGTTGATGCTCTTGGCCACATGCGCAAATAGGAAGTCCGAGGCCAAGACGGGGGTCCCGTTTGGTATCAGGTCGTAAAGTTGCGCCAATTGTGCGTCGTTAGACGGGGGCAAATATGTTTGAACTGCGTGAGGCCCTGGCTGCAAAAATGGTGCCAACGAGGGGTAGAGAGGGCAAAAGACCAAGAAGACGACCAGAAGCACCCTCAACATGCTCCTTTGAGTGGGGAGAATGTGCAACAACCGTGCAAACCCTGCCCATATCCGGTTTGAAGGAGAAAGATTGTTGAGACCATAGATCATCCCAACAAACAGAGCGGGCACGATCAGGAAGTTGTACTGCCAATAGAGGCTGGAAAAGTTCGGGTTATTCCCGAAGACGGATACTACAAACCACGGAATTGCCAAGATCGAGGTTTTCTTACTGGCAAGGGGAAGGAATCCTGCCAGTCCAAGCAGAACTAACCAGTACCCCAGCTTCTGAAGGGAGAGGTTGAGAAGGTTGAATGGGCTTATTCCGTAAGCTGTCGTAGCTGTAGGGATGAAGCCCACGCTGGGGTTGATTGCGAGGAATAACTGATTCTCTAGGAGAAATGCTGCTGGAGCGGCAATCAGGACGCCTATTGCCAAAGCGATGCCTCTCGTCCACCGGCGATTCGTTATGAGCGCTCGCAGATCTTGACGATTGACCACAATCAGCTGGATGGCTGTGAAGAATAGTAGAGCATCAGCCGACTCTTGGATCAGTCCTGTGATGAGAAAGAGGAGAACAGCCTTGTTGTACTTCTTCGACGTGTAAAAGTAGTAGCCTGAGAGGAGTGCAAACGGAATGATCGCTTCTTCGTGGACGTCGTACAGATTAGCCATTATCGTGGGTGGGAACAGCAAGTACAGCGCAGAGAGAAGTAGAGATATTCTTTGATCTCTTGTGACACGTGCGCATAACTTGTAGGTGGGAAGGCTTCCGAGGGCTACAAACAGAGCCTGGAGAAGCAGAAGAGTGATAGCGCTGGGGTATACCCAGTATGCCCCAGCAATTAGATATTTCACGGGGGAGAAATGGATTCCGAAGAAGTTGGTTGATAGTCTTCCGTTGGTGATAGCCCAGTTGGCCGTCTCGAGAGGAAGACCTGTTTGAAGTATAGTCGCGCTCATTTGCAAGTTGACACCCATATCGAAGGCTGGGTCTCCAAGATTCTCATACTGGACCCACGTGAGGTAGGTCAATATCGCAGTGTACAGAGTGACACCGATAACGAGCGCGAGAGGTATTCCCCTGTGCTCATTGAGCATTGTTCGCCTGAGCCAATTGGAACTAGTTTCCGTTGTCTTTTCAGTCAAGGTCAAATCATCCCATCATAGAATTTGCAAGAAGCCGAGCGACAGAAATCAGGATGAATCATCTAATTCATGCGCGCTAGACTAATCCTACAACGCAGGAGGGTATGGAAACTTATTTGAAATTTGGCTCGAAGTCCGACTATTGAAGAACGGCTTCATCTCATTCTAAGCGTCGACGAGATTTAGGATCTTGAAAGCACCAAGTAGTCGAGCGACGCCCATCGAAGGGGGTAAGGGATCTGATCGATCTTTATCGTCACGGTATGGGTTCCTGGAGTTAGAACGATCCCGTTGAAATCTCGGAGGATCGGAGTCTTAGAGTTGTTATAGTAGACGGTTCCTAAGATTTTTGCGTCGAGTGTTACGGTGAGGTTGTTGCCAGTCTGGTCCCAATATCGAAGAGCGAGCGTGTAGTTTCCGGCCGAAGGTACATTGAGGTAGTATGAGGTCTGCACGTGTATCGGAGCCTTGTCCACGTAGACCTCGAATGCGTCGAGGCTCTCGGCCCAAGGCTCCGGTACACCCATCCAGGGCCCTGAATGACCAACATCTTCAGTGAACAAGGGTATGGTCACATTGGATAATGACCCGAGCATGACGGGGTTGTCAACGAATACTCCAGGCGAGACCTCAGTAAAGAGGTTGGATGTGTAGTGGGGTAGCGGAAACGGGCGGTAGAAATCACTCAAAATAACGATAGGGTGCTGCAAGAGAGTAGACGTGTTGCTTATGCCCGAGTCGTGAATCTGCTGAATGAATGTTGTGGATGTAGCTCGGGCTATCGGGCTTGAGAATGGGGTCTCTTCCAGTTGGACAAGGTAATCTGTCAATCCAAGGTATGAAAAGTGATTTCCGACCACAACTGAGACCCAATTGTCGTAGAGCTGGGCAAGTCCGCCCGCGTACTGATCCAAGTCGTTGAACATGAAAATCGGAGTCGTCGCGGACTCGAAATTATCACGCGCCCAAACGAGTTGTTGATATTGAGATTGGGAAATGAACACGTTATGGCTCTGCGTTGCGGTTATTCCATAGACAAGAGGCCAAGATGATACGATCAAAATAATCATTGCGACAGGTGTGACTCTTTGAAGGACTTGAATTAGTGCAAGACGCGTCCTGAGGTTTGCTGCAAGTCGGAGTAATCTGCCCCATCCCTCTGCGACTAGCAGTGGGGTCGGGAATAGTATTACGGCGCGTTTCGCGAAGTTGATCGTTTGAGGGCTCACGTATTGAGATATGCCAACGAGTAGGGAGGCCAGGCCCCAAACCAGAACAACGACTTCGAGCCAATGCGTTCGATGATTAGATAATGCGACGATCCCAAGAATGGTTAGAGGCAACAAGGGCCCTAGATACAAGATCCAAGCACCCACAGTCGTCGGGTCGGGTGAGAAATCCAGAGTACCGCCAGTGAGGGAGAGAATCTGTTGAAGGTGTAGTGTGTACAATATGGAAGCGGGGAGGACAATTGCCACGATGGCATACGCAACTCGCGAAGGATATGGCCTTAATCGGCTCAGGCTAGCAACCAAGAGCACTGAAGTGAATAGCAGGGTGGTTTCGATATGAGTCAGCGAAGCTAAGCCCAATAATGCCAGGCCAGCGATGCACCGTGGTTGTTGTATGGACGAGGCCTTAGACAGAAAGATTATCGATGTGAGAATGAATATCAAGGCTAACAAGTTCGCATGGAGATCCGCTGTGATCCGATAGACTGCGTACCACGCCGGCGTGGACAGTGCAACAAGTGTTGCTAGACGTGGACCGGCGTGTGCCAGCGCGAGTCTGCTCATTAGGCAGGGGAGGGAAGCCGCAAGAGCCACTGGGAGAGCTATTTCCACATCCGTTGCCGGGATTCCAGTCCAGACGATGAATCCCGCAAATAACTGGTAGAGAAAATCGTAAGGTCCTTGCAGCGTGAGGAATGCTAAGGGTCCCTGAGAGGCGACCAGATTAGATTGAGCCACATACCCTGGCGTGTCCGATCCGATGGGTAGTCCGTCGTGCCCCCACAGAATGTATGATAAGCAGAAGGCAAGGACGACGAAAGCAGTCGAACCTATGACCGCTAAACGGAGCTTCGAGAGATCTCTATCCGACAAGGCGGTTCTGCCATAACCATAAGATTAGCGACTAGAGGCTTCTCGTTCTTCGACTGCCTTTCTCGTTCTTCGACTACCTATAGCCGTTGCCGCGACCAACCTTAAGAAGTTTATATTAAAAGCCAATCGGCCAGTCGGCACATGGCATTCCTAGGGGTCCCGCGAGCGGCTAGGTTTTTCCGTTGGAACGGGATTTAGAGGATGAACTCTGATCAAGTCTCCGCTGAGGTTTCTCCCCTTCAGCTAAAGTCCATTCTAGAAGGCGGGCACAGCGGAGTCGTTCTGGTAGATGTCCGCGAGAATGTCGAGTTTGAAGACTGGAGCATTGAGGGAAGCGTAAACATTCCACTTAGCAAGATCGATTTTGTTCAACGTGTAAGGGATTGCGCGGCAGGACGAAATGTTCTGACTATCTGCACACAAGGTACGCGGAGCATGTTCGCCATCAAGACCCTTCGTGAAGAGGGCATTGAGGCGAGTTCTCTCTCGGGGGGTCTTGTGGGATGGGGCAAGGTGTACACCAGGACTGCTGTGCCGCTGCGTGATTCCGAAACAACTCTTCTACAGATCAGGAGAATGTCGAAGGGCTGCGCCAGTTACATCATTGCCTCAGGGGGCGAATGCGTCGTAGTGGACCCGTCGTCTAAGATAGACGAGTACCTCAGCATTGCAAAAAACGACAACTGCGAGATCACGCATGTTGTTGACACTCACAAGCACGCCGACCACATCTCCGGAGCTAGGACACTCTCGAAGGAGACCGGTGCGGCCCTCCACCTCAATGTGTTAGATTCATACCGATTCACTGACTTCGAGCAACTTCAGGACGGTGGTAGAATATCCATTGGGAATAAGGGCGTCGCGATTACCGCTATGCATACACCCGGACACACAAAGGGAAGTACCAGCTTGCAAGTATCTGATGAGGCAGTTCTCGTGGGCGACACAATGTTTCTTGATGGTATTGGAAGGCCAGATCTCCACGAGGCCCAAACAGAGTACGCTATCCGACTCTACGAGACTTGTTGCCGCATGGCTCTCTGCCTGAACCCTGGAATCAAGATTCTTCCGGCTCATTTCGCGCCAGGCGCTCAGCTGCTAAGCCGACTGGCGTTGACGGCTCCTCTCTCCGAGATTGCCCAGAAGAATGGCTTCGGATCAAGATCCCAAGAGAAATTTCTCAAGCTCCTTCTTCATCATACTCCGGCCAAGCCGCCCAACTACCAGACAATTCTCAAGATCAACTCCGGCGAGGCTCTGCTCGATCTAACTGACGCTGATCTACTCGAAGAGGGTCCAAACCGTTGCCTCATTCAACCCTCGCTGTTCTGATATTCGCTTCAGAGCTAGTCCTGTAGACTCTCATGGAACAACACTAACGGTCGCCTCGGGCTCGGCGACGCGTTCGGTCTGAGCGTAGACGGGCTCAAGCGAGGCTACTCCAGCTCTCCATCTCACTTTTGGAGCGATTACGTTCCTCTTAGCGGCGATTCTGTCCTTGAATCTAACAAGGTCTCTAAGCATTATCTCCAACTCGCCCTCCAGGCTCCTCGTTGGCTGGAAACCCAGTTTCCTGAGGTGATCGTGATCGACGTTGTAATGATGATTCTCCTGTTCGACGCGCGGATTTTCGACCGTCCCGATCTTTACTTGAAGGCCGAGGCCGTCTCCCGTCCGACTCACATATTCCGCGAGCTCCCGGACGCTATAGACCTCGTCCAGCTGGTTGAAGACCCGATATTCCCCAGGGTCTGGTGGGTTTTCGACTGCGATCGACAAGCACTTTATCGAGTCTACAAGGGCGATGAAGCCTCTTCTCTGTCCTCCCAACCCATAGAGGCTGAGAGGGTATCCTATGACGGCTTGAGCGCAAAACCTGTTGATGACTGTGCCGAAAGACTCGTCAAAGTCAAACCTAGTCATCAGCTGGTCATCTTCGGTCTCGTTGGTGCTGCTTCCGTATACTACGCCCTGCATTACGTCGGTGGATCTCAGACCCCATATCTTGCATGCCAGGGCTATATTGGCCGAGTCGTGCACCTTGCTCAGATGATAGAAGCTTCCCGCCTGTCTGGGAAAAGGCAAACGGGCCCTTCGGCCCCTGAACTCGATGTCAAAGAAGCCCTCAGGAATGTCGATATCAGGTGTTCCGTATTCACCCATGGTTCCAAGCTTGACGAGGTGAGCATTCGGAGCCCACTCTTTCATTGCAAAGAGAATGTTGAGTGTTCCAGTCACATTGTTCTCCTGTGTGAAGACCGCATGCTCCTGATCGATCATACTGTAGGGGGCGGATGGCTGCTCTCCAAGGTGAATTATGGCATCAGGCTTAGATTTTCTAACGATCCTAGCAACATCATTGTATTCACGGAGGTCTCCTTCCAGGAACGTAATCTTGGCCCCGAGAACCTCCTGTGCTGCCGAGAGACGTGCCTCCATCCTAGCGATGGGGGTCGCACTCCAAGATCCCACTTCGCGCACCATCTTGCGCCGCGAAAAATTGTCGATCCCATGAACCTCGAATCCTTGGGATTCAAGGCGAAGTGCAAGCGGCCAGCCTAGATACCCATCAATACCGCAAACGAGTACACGAGTCAAGGTTACAGCCTCTGGTCGGCATTTAAAAGACAAGCGCACAGGGCGCAGCTCATTTCCAAAAACGGAAATCCGGAAGCACCGAGTGTCTCTCTCAAGCTAGAGCCGCAAGCAGGCTTCCTAGTCAGCACATTCGACGGGGGCACCAAAATGCTGTATATATGATTTGAGAAAAATCTGTTCTAATCTACACATAATTCACCCCGGATTCAATCGAAGAAGTCTCCCGAGGCCAATTCATGCATAGCATGGAGTTTAACATCAAGTGAAAGTTCATTTTCTCTGAGGGAAAATTCTTATGACAGGGTCGTTGGATTTCAACTTACTTGATTGGGTCTTCTTGGACATCACTGGAACACTCTTAGCGATGCGTGAGAACATTTCTCCTAAGATGGCGCCTACAACGAACATTGCAGTCGCTTCGAGACGGCCGAGAGGATCTGGGTGAACTGTTTTGAAGTTGCTCATGGCAGTTTCCGCTATTGACCTGTCGGAGAAGCCCCAGGCTACCAAGGCATGGTGGTTCCTGTTTCGAGCATTGAGTGAGAAGGGTCATGAGCTCGTTGTACTCCCATTCTTGGGGAGACCTGTCGAATCGCCATGGTGGAAGTCTCTTGACAATCCAAGCAGGCTCATATCATCCATCCTCTACTCAGGATGGAGAGGCCGATCGAAATCGGCCCACACCAAGGCATTCTATGCAAAACACTACAAGCGGATCATATTCCTACCTCGGTTCATCACTTCCAGAAGATGGAGGGAAAGCATAGACAAGGCAGTTGCGAAAGAGGGCCCGTTCGACGTCGCACTGTTTTTTAGTGTGCCTCTGAACCTTCTTTCGGATATCCCTGCCCATCTGAGGGAAAGGTTCGGAGTCCCATCCGTATACTACGAAGCAGATATGCCCTCAATCCTTCCAGCCTATGGTGGTATTCACTTTAGCTACTACTATGGAGCAGACCTCTCCCAGTTCGACGGCTTCCTAAGCGGTTCTGAAGGCGTCGAAGAAACGATCGTCAAGATGGGCGCAAGAAATGTTTCAACACTTCACTGGGCAGCGGACCCAAAAGTTCTGTCCCCCGTGTCCACAGAGAAAGACACTGACGTTTTTTTCACAGGCGGGACAAGCGCGTTTCGCGAAGAATGGATGGACAGAATGATAGGAGAGCCATCGGGTGAAATGCCGGACAAGATTTTTGCCATGAGTGGTCTAATGAAAGAGCACTACAAGAATGTCAAGTCCTTAGGTTTCCTAGGCTTCAACTCTTGGAAGAGACAGATATGTCAGAGTAGAATCTGCCTGAACATCTCGCGAGCCCCACATGCGTCGGTTCGGGGTACAAGCTCAACGAGAATCTTTGAACTGGCCTCATTGGGGGCTTGCATCGTCTCAAGTCCTCACGCGGGGCTAGAACAATGGTTTGAGCCCGAGAAGGAGATTATCATTCTTGACGAGAACGACCACCCTGGGGACGTCTACAAACGGCTTCTTGACTCGAGACAATTAATGCTAGAACTCGGCTCGAGGGCAAGGGCCCGAGTTCTTGCAGAGCACACCTATGATCATAGAGCAGAGCAGCTTCTCGATTACCTGGCACCGGTGATAAGATAACATAGGCTGGAGAACCTCGTTGAGAGACGGTCGGCAGAGTGAGCTGAGGGCATTCAACAGAGTTTCGAAGTCTAGCTTCCTTAGGTACCGAAATAGGATTGGCGCCGGTCTTCTCTTGGGGTTGCCAGTCACATACGTGTGGAGAACCGTCGTCGACCCGTTTCTCAGAAATGGGATGCCCACGGGCTGGGACACAGGTGCTTACATAGCGTGGGCAAATAGCTTCTCTCTACGCGGGTTCGGCTACGTTCAGGATCCAGGATTCATCCAGTTTAGCGGCCTGAACCTTTCGCCGCTTCTACTGCTTTCTGGAATCATTTCGCTGACAAGTTCCGAATTGATGGGATACGTTGCTTTCCAGGTGGTAATCCTTGCGTCTTACCTAGTCTCCACCTTTCTCCTCAGCCGGGTCCTTCGCAAAGGGCTGGCTTACTCGATTCTCGTATTCCTCTTCTTGGTTTCTGACTCCGCTTTCATACGGATGACGAGGGACCTATACGCCAACCTCTTGACCATGGCCTTTCTTCAGCTGAGCCTCGTAGCTTTGGCCAGGCTATGGGCTTCGCCCAGAAGAGTCACAGCTCTGGCGCTCTATCTATCTTCTGTGCTAATGCTCATCACTGACATTGAGATCGGGATCTTCGGACTCTTCGTTCTCTGGGGTTCAGCTCTTATGACTACCCTTCGAGAGCGTTCGGACTCTTTCGAGACGAGAAGTATTTTCACACCTCTCTGCGCAAGCTTGATCACCGCATCCATTCTATGGTTACCATACGCTAGCAGTTACCTCTCAATCTCATCTGTTACCATCGCAGGATCCTCAACCCTCGATTGGTCGGGACTCTGGACACAACTCGGCGGAGTCGTAATTCTGCCATTTTGGATTGTCGGAATTGCCTATGTGACTTACGAGATAAGAGAGGGAAGGAGTGGCATCCGTTCAAGCATTCTTTTAAGCTGGGTCCTTGCCTTTGTCTCTTTTATTGTAGTCTCACTATTCTTCAGACCGAACTTGGCCTATCGAGTTGCTCTTCTTCTTCCCATATACTTCCTCCTGCCCGAAGCGATAATGTTGGCGAGTAATGCATATCGTAGCCTCGGATCCATCAAACCGTACGCAAGACCACTAATGATTCTCGTATTATTGGTCGTAGCTACCAGTATCAGTGTGTATTCAGCTACCACCTTCGTGACGCAGACAAGTTCAGATGCGACGTCGCCGTACGTTTCGATCGGGGAATATCGGATCCTATCCAACGTGAGCAACTATCTCAAATCGAACAACGTCGGCAGCCTTTCCACAATTTTCTTGGTATACCCGCCAGAAAGGACCTACGATCCGACCGGAGTAAGCCAATGGACCAATCTCTATGATAACTGGATACTCGCAACTGTAGGGCCGCACCTGACCTACTATGGAACCTTTGAGAACTTCACCAAGCATGTTCCTATAGACTTGGCCTCAACCAATGAAAAAGCCACTTTCGAGTTCTACTCGGCCCGTTTTACCTCCCAACGCTCCAAGTCCGACCTCACGCTCGTAGTTGTCTCGTTTCTGTACGGCGGTAGCCGGCTCGGACTGATTGAGCTCTCCCAACCAGTGACTGGAGCGTACATGAGCAAGGTAAGTTTCGCCTAACTTCACTTCAGAAACCTTGTATCGATTTTGGCTGGATTTCATTAAACCACATGGGAGGGGTTTCCATAGCCTTCAGGTCTTTGGAAAATGGGCGTTGTGGGTGGAATCTACTTCGGGTTCGAATGATGCGCATTAGAGTCTATTACTCCATCGATTCTCTCGGTCAACTTCCAAGTTGGTCGACGCGGGGATTCTCCCCGCGTTGTAGATCCCTATCAAGAAGGCACCAGTTCCCGGATGCGATTGGCCGTACGGCATGTCCAGAGCCTCATCAAAGGTTGCTTCACGCCACAGACTGCCTCTCGCTACCCGTTTGAAGCAGTAGACCTCCGAGAACGCCAACGTTTTGTCCATGATGAGTCTCGTGACCCTTGGATTATAGCCGATAGGCAGTGATGCGATAATTTTTCCTGTAGGCGTGAGCATTGACTTTAGATGCTCGAAGACCCTGACGATCTTGTCATCGTCCATAATCCCTTCATCGAATCCCACGTGCTCGAGAGTCGAGATGCTCACTATCAGAGCATATTTGCGGCTGGACGCGTACTCTTCTATGTCTTCGTTGATAACATTCTTCCCGATCTCGTACTTGTCGACGATGTCATGGTTCATGGGAAAATAGTGCGACAGAACATTCCCGACCTCCAAGATCTCGCCTCTTTCTTGCTCGACAAATTCGCGTACGATAGGAATTTCGACGGCGCGCTCATTCATCCAAGTACGGTTGTAGATGGCGTAGAAGTATCGAATCCTCTTCCCTCTGAAAAGGAACTCGCTTGGCCTTCTTCTCCCATGTAGATACTTCTGGAAGGGAAGCCACTGCCAGCCGAAGTATAAGTAATAATAAACTCCCTTCCGTCTCAGCCTCACTAGGGTCTGACCGATCCCCATAGAGAGTCTTACTCTGTTAGCAGAGTAGGGTCGCTAATGAAGATATTGATTCTCGTCAAGTTTCTTGTATGTAGAACATACTTGATCTGTCATCTTGCGCCAAGAAAAATTCTCACTCCATTTCAATGCCTTTCCCGACCAATCGGTCCAGCTATCTTGATTAGACAGGAGAATAGATAATGCTTCAAACAGCTTCTCCACGTTTCCAGGTGGATACAGCAGACCGGCTTCTCCGAGATATTCTTGGGAATCAAGGCAGTTAGCACCGATAACCGGTGTACCGCAGGACATTGCCTCCAAGGTAGACAATCCAAATCCAAAGTAGGAGGGCCATACCAGCACATCGGCAGAGTTGTAAAGGTCAGGTAATTGCTCCTCCCCGACGAAGCCTAGGAAGGATACCTTTTCAGATATTCCTGTCTTATCAGCGAGGTCCCTCAGGTTCCCAGCGTACTTCCCGCTACCTCCGATCAAAAGTTGCGCCTCGTGCGACACGCAGAGTCGCGCAAACGCTTCGATGAGGTCTTTCGCCCCCTTCAGGGAGTTTAATCCTCCAAGGTATAGGACCTGAGCGGTCTCGCATCTTCGCCTTCCCGCTTTGGATCTGAAGCTTTGATGGTCGACCCCGTAACGAATCGTGTCGATTCGATGGGAGGGAATATTGAGTTCTTGCTTTAGCATGTTTGAGTAGAAGTTAGAGGTGACGATCACCTCATTTGCATATTTTGCCAGTGCGAGGTGCAATTTCTGGTTCGCATAGATCAGAGGTGAGTACCGTGAGAACAATCGAGGTAAAAGATCATGAATAGTCACTACTATCGGCCTCTTCCTCGCTAGTAGCAGACTGGCGAGGCCATACTCTGAGGTCGCATGATAGATCTTCGCGTCGATCGGCCTCAGGAGAACAGCAGTCTCTAATTCTCGAATAACGTAGTCCGCCCGGTTGGTCCTAGGAGCAACAAATTGCACCTTCATGTCTGACTTCTGACTTGTACCTCTGATCAGTTCGTAGGCGTATCTATCGAGGCCCCTTCCTGAATTCTTGGCTGGATAATTTGGAAACGTAACGTAGCACACGTCACAGTCGACCATACTCTCAACCACCGATCTTACGTGGCTCTAAAAGGACGACGACTTCCAAATTCGACCGGAACGCAAAGGACACTGTCATGTGACTCCAAATCAAGGACTCCATACTGAGGCTATTCCTTCGAGCATTCACGCGGCCCGAGCCACTGCACCAATGTTCCAATCTCCCACTCCCGCCGAACGAATCGGATCAAGGAAGGGATGTAGAGATACCGTTTCAAATCCAGCAAGCTTTAGCAATAATCGGATTTCTTCTGGGTAGAAATATCTCATCGAGTGCAATTCGGAGAATTCATCAATCTTTCTAGGACCCTTCCGAATCAGCACCCTATAGCTCACACTGCACAAATCGTGCAGAGGATCAAGTCTCGGTGATGCGGACCTTAAGATTGTCAGGCCTTTTCGACGGACCGTTTTCACTCGCTTGGATGGTTTTATGGTTAGTACTGCGAGCCCGTTCCAACAGTCGAGAATCAAGAGGCCGCCGTTGCTAACATGCTCTCGCATCGCCCCAAACGCCCTGAGAGTCTCATCAAGATTTGGGAGATATCCGATTGAGGCGAACATGCATAGAATCGCATCGAACTTTCCTATTCCTTGTAAGGATCTCATGTCTCCCTTCTGCACACGAACCTTGTCAGAAATTCCGGCTAGGGCTAACTTTGTTCGAGCAATTGACAACATGTTCGCTGAGAGGTCCCTTGCTAGCACCGTGTAGCCCCTTTCTGCCAGTGGGATGGTGTGCCCGCCAGTCCCGCAAGCCACGTCTAGGATTCGTCGAACTTTACTACTTGCAAATTCTTTGAAAAGAAGTTCTAGGTAGTCGCATTCCTTATCGTAGTCCTTGTCTGCGTAGAGCATGTCATAATATTTGCTATATTTCTTGCCGAAGGATGACAACGGATCCTCAGTTCGCGACCGAACTATCTGTCCAGAGAGTACCTGGTTATGATTATGTTTTTGTCATCCGGGTATAGGGGAGCATCCCAGGGGAAGGCGTCGCCTCTCTGGTTTGCCTTCCATCGTTTAAGATCGCTGTCAACCATGTCTCTGACCAATTCGTCAAAAGTCCTCCTTGGCTTCCACCCTAGGGTCTCCCTGGCCTTAGTGGGATCCCCTGCAAGGCTGTTTACCTCGAGGGGCCTGATGAGCCTCTTCTCCTGTCTTAGATGCTTGGACGAGTCTAATCCAGAGTGGGCAAAGGCTGTATCGACGAATTCTTGGACTGAACGGGTCTCCCCTGTGGCGATGACATAATCGTCAGGCTTGTCCTGCTGTAGCATCATCCACATCGGTTCCACATAGTCCTCTGCGTGTCCCCAGTCTCTACAAGCTTCAAGGTTGCCGATGGATAGGATATCCTGAAGCCCTAATGAGATCTTTGCGCAGGCATTGGAGATTTTCCGGGTTACAAATTCCAAACCTCGTAGAGGGGATTCGTGGTTGAAGAGAATTCCGTTGCAGGCAAAGAGACCGTATCCGTCTCGGTAGACCCTTGTGGCCCAGTAGGCGTAAAGTTTGGCCACAGCGTAAGGACTTCGCGGTTCGAACGCTGATCCCTCGTTCTTTAGCGGAGAGGGAGAGTTTCCATACAGCTCGCTGGTAGACGCTTGGTAAAACGCGGTGTCCTTCGACACTAGCCTTATCGACTCAAGCATTCTCGTGGTTCCCAGCGCGGTGATGTCGCCGGTAGAAAGCGGCTGTTCAAACGAGGCGCCGACAAAGCTCTGCGCAGCGAGATGGTAGACCTCGTGGGGTGTCGAGACGTTGAGAGCCTCGATGATCGAGCTCATGTCTGCCAGGTCCGTGGACACGAGTCTGACTCGATCATAGATTCCGAGGCTCTGAAGTCGCCAGAAGTTCGGGGTAGATAATCGTCGGAATGTACCATATACCTCGTATCCCTTGTCGAGAAGAAACCGGGCAAGGTATGCGCCATCTTGGCCCGTTATCCCAGTGATCAGAGCCCTGCGCGTTGTTTATGGCACCTAGTTTCTCTTGAAGAAGTCGAGGACATTCTCGGACACGTACGATATGTCGTCGTCAGTAAGCCCACTACCTGAAGGCAGGTTGATTCCACGTCTCGAAATATCATCCGCCACTTCGTAGCTCTCTCCACCATAACGAGGAGCGTAGTAAGGCTGACGGTGGATAGGATAGAAGAAGGTTCGGGTCTCGATCCCTCTCTCCGAGAGCCATGACATGATGTTGTCTCGCTCTGATGGATCATTCAGGAGGATGGAGTACATCCAGTAAACGTTCTTCGCCCATTTCATCTCTGGCGGAAGGATAATCTTGTCGTGGGACAAATTCTCAAGTAGCTTGTTATACAACCGGGCGTGATTTATCCTTCTACTTATCATATCGTCGATCCGCTCCATCTGAGCCAATCCTACTGCGGCCTGAAGCGATGTCATTCGATACCCGTATCCAAGCGCCTCGTGCCAAAAGTGTTTTCCTCCACGACCGAAAGCGTGAGCTCTTAGCCAGCGCATCTTGTCTGCTAACTCCTCGTCTTTGGTAACGTTCATTCCGCCTTCACCAGTAGTGATGATCTTGTTAGAATAGAAACTGAAGCTACCTACGTCCCCGAGAGAGCCCACGGTCCGACCCTTGTATCTCGCGCCGTGAGCCTCCGCGGCGTCTTCGATTATTCGGAGCCCGTGCTCTGATGCAATCTCAGCGATTGGGTCCATGTCAGTCGGATGTCCGTAGATATGGACGGGCATGATCGCTTTGGTTTTCCCTGTGATCTTCTTATGAACAGCTGAAACGTCCATATTCCAAGTTTCCGGATCTGCGTCGACGAGGATAGCTTTGGCTCCAGTATATTCAATGGCGTTGATCGATGCGATCATGGTGAAAGTGGGGAGAATGACCTCGCTGCCCCTGCCGATCCCGAGTGCAACAAGAGCCAAATGAAGAGCTGTAGTTCCACTGTTAGTCGTGACGCCAAAGCGGGTCCCGCAGAAATGAGCGAACTTGTCTTCGAACTCACCTACGAATGGGCCCAAAGAGCTTATCCAGGAAGATCTTATGCACTTCGTAAGATACTCTAGCTCTCGCTCGCCAAGGACGGGAGCGCATATGGGAATCTTCCTTGTCTGCAGCACGGTTTCAGGGTTGGAAATCGACAACTTAACGCTTACGCGCTACCAACTTCACCCGTGAATGGATTCTATCAGCAGCAAATCAATTAGTGCGACGACCTATTATCCAGAGCAACTCCGTTTTGCCTATGGTTCGGAGAAGGTTCGCGCCAAACCGCAACTGGCCTTTTCTTGTGACGCGATTAGCTCTTATGACGGTGGGGACGTCAAGGATTCTGGCATTACAGCTAGTAGCCAACAACCAGAACTCAAGTCTGCCATACTGAGGTTCTGTTAATCGAGGCAATACTTTTCTCAAGATTGATGCTCTAACCGCCGTGAGCCCGCTAGTGCAATCGGAAAAACGATACTGGGTGAGCACCCACATTACGATATTCAACACGTAGGTCCCGAATCTCCGATGAGATTTGTTGCTGTAACTCTGTTGCCTAGCCCTCGAACCGATCGTAATGTCGGCTCCGCCCTTCAATATGGGTTGAACCAGGTCCAGTACGCTTGAGGGGAGGTGTTGCCCATCGGCGTCAAAAGTTACAACTATCTCCGTGCCTCGATCGAGGGCTATCTGGAAGGCCCTTCTCAGAGCGGTCCATTGTCCACTGTTCTTGGGAAGACTTGTGACGAAGGCTCCATTCGTCTGGGCCTCTCTGACTGTGCCGTCGTTGGACCCATCATCAACGACTATCGTCTCCAACCCCTCGGTGGTAAGACCAGCGACGATAGCACCTATCGTCCGCTCTTCATTGTACGCAGCCATACAGACCGTAATGCCCTCTTGCATCGGGTGTCTCAAGTCTCATCGTTCCATAACTGGTTCTTCGACCCATTGCGTTTCCCGTCTCTGTACCATCTCATGAAAAGTTCGATGCCTTCTCTGAGGCCAACACGGGGCTCATAGTCTAGGGTTTCCTTCGCCTTCGAGATGTTCGCATAACTCGCGCTGATTTCGCCGGGCCGGGCCGGCGACTTGACCACTTGTGATCTGTTTGACCTGACCAATGAGAACAGATTCACAAGTTCGTTTACACTTGTCGGCACTCCCGTTCCGATGTTAAGAGTCTTTCCGACCGCCTCATCCCGGTGCAAACATGTCTCGATTACCTCCGTAACGTCAGTCACATAGGTGAAATCTCTCGTCTGGCGGCCATCTCCGTACACAACTAGTGGCTCCCCACTCTCGATCGCTTCGGCGAATTTCATCATGACCCCAGAGTAGGGCCCCGCCGATCGTCTTGGCCCATAAATGTTCATCAAACGGAGGATGACTGTCTTCAGACCATGGCTCTTATGATACGCATTGATGTATGCTTCACCTGCTTGCTTGGTGGCTCCATAAAGGGATAGAGGGCTGGTAGGGAAATCCTCTCTGAAGGGCGGGAGGCTACTGTCTCCATAAACTGCGGCGGAGGAGGCGAAGACGAGACGTTCTACCGGGAATTTCAAACATGATTCCAGGACGTTCAGGGTTCCTTCCACATTCACCTGATGAACCAGGCGGGGCTCCCTAGACGAGCGGACGACGCTCACAACAGCAGCTAGATGAACGATTGAGTCGATGCCGTCTTTGAGAACCTCTTCGACCTTATTCACTTCCAGAATACTGCCCTTGATGAGCTTGAGCCTCGGATTTTTCAGGTGACGGCCGACATTCTTGAGCTGACCGGTAGAAAAGTCATCTATTATGACAACTTCGTTGTCTAAGATGAGTTTGTCTACCAAGTTGCTCCCAATGAACCCGAGTCCACCAGTGACTAAGATTTTTCTCATGTTTCGATTTCAGCTCGACTCTTAGTTCGTTAGATTTGACATGGGATATTTCTCTTAGTATTGTTAGGGACAGATCCAAGCTTTGAGGATGAGCTTGAGGCTGAAACCTCGTATGATAGTCGCTGGCCACGGTCCCGTCTAAGGCCTGGGAGAGATCAAGCGTCTCGTCAAGTATTCGGAAAGAGTTCGACAAAGAATACTCACTCGGGCGGAGTAAGAATCTGAAAGACGAGAGCTTGTGCAGCATGTCATTTCGAGACGGACATGGGACTGGAAAGGTGCGACGGCCGATAGAGCCTTATGTTGGATATCTTTTTCCAACAGAGCCTAGAAGCGAGCCTCGAGTGCTGAAACCCTATCTAGAGGGTTGATCGTTCTCTCTCTTGAGAACCGGCATTGATGAGGATGCACCGCTGGTTTCTGCAGGGGTTGACTTTCTTATCATCGCGATCAAATGTTGCTCTACGTGAGGCTCCAGAATGGTATTGGAACCTTGCGCGTCAGGAGCCGAGTGCTCCGTCATTATCAGATGTTCCAGTTCCATGTGCGTACGCCGGAGCTTCAAGTAGAGACCCATAGCGACTGCGCTGAAGATTCCCACACTGCTCAGCGCGACTATTGCGAATCCGCTGCCTTGTAGCGATGCGTTGACGTAGGCCTGGAAGTAGAAGTCGTTCTGATAATTCTCATACATCCAGAACCCAAGATAGGCGATGACAAACGACTGTAAAAGTAACAGGACCTTCACAGGACTGGGAATATACCTTCTCGGACTCTCGACATGCTCGCTCGTGTGCTATCACCCGAATCAGAAGATCTCTGCTTCCAATCCAGCTCATCTAGCTGTCCGGTTCGATAAGGGCGGTTTGTCCCCTATGGACTAGATTCGCAGTATCCAGGTCCGAACCTGCCTGAGTTGTAGAGACGCCTTTCTATTCTGGCTGATCATTTTCGTCGCCGCTCTGCGGGGCTGTTCCACGCCTAACGCTTGACGCCCCCGCGATTGACGCCCTTTGTCTTGGCACCATTATTGAGGAGCCCGCGGCTTTCTCACTTCTAGAAGATGAAGCCTGCGGCTTCTTGAGGGGTCTCTTCGTCGATCCTCGCCTTGTTGACGGCTCCTCGTCCTTCACTCCCTCTCTCTTCCTGACGTTCCTCATCGTGAAATAGAGTAGAGTGGCAACCGTGGCCGAGGCTATCCCAAACCCGACACTGACGACTGGAACAAGGATCGGTGAGAGATTGTTTACGTAGCTCTGAAAGTATAAGTTGCTAAGATACTCAGCGTAGACCCAACCGCTCAGGCCGATTATCACCGCAAGTTCTGTGAGGATTATGATCCAGCCTCTGCGAGGAATATTCCACCATTCTAGTAGCTGGATAACCCGGAGCCGCCGTTCGTGTCATGTCTTCGAACTACGGGGATTAAGGCGACGCGTAACCCCGCCCGCTATATGGTAGGTTGAGTAGAGGAAGCG
>WNGI01005072.1_pt1 | contig 28668 bp, 27 predicted proteins | sample 5400621 | NCBI WGS metagenome assembly WNGI01 (sample SAMN13153374, study PRJNA577476) | soil metagenome | isolation source: 20 cm soil or saprolite under Garry oak tree replicate 1 | place: USA:California | collected 2016-06-15
GTGTCGAACACGTACGGCCCGGCGCTCTTGGGTTTCACCGTGAGCTCGTCGACCGGATAGACGTCTGCAGCGACGACCCACTCCGTCCCGTAGTCGGCGCACGTCAGGCGCACAACCGGCCTTCCATCCTTGCGCACCGCGGAGATGAGCTCGCGAACGGCGTTGACCGGAAAGTTCATACGCCGTTGCGACCGAGAACGTCGACCGACACGACCTGCCGCCCGTCGATGGTCGCATCGCCGATGGCGACGGTGCCGCCGGCCTCGGCTTCGTCGATCACGCGCATGCCCAGTTGCTTCGCGTACTCGAAATCGGTCGCTTCTGCCACCAGGAGGGTCGCACCGCTCGCGAGCGTCACTTCGATGCGATAGATCGTCGTCGGCTCCGGCGGCGCCTGCGTCCTCGCCTCGGCGAGCGCCATCTGCGTGATCATCCCCTGCGGCTCGATGTGCAATCGTTCGATGGCGTCTTTGATGTCAGAGCGAGCGGCGGTCACCAGCCGAATCGGCCCGTGCAGCGCTGCTTGGAGCCTGGTCAGATGTGACGCGTTGTCGGCATCGGGCACCGCGACCAGCGTGCAGTCTCCCTCTCGTTGCAGCGGCAGAGCGCAGTACATCTCAGCGACCGACTGCGGCAGCAAACGCGCGACCTCCGGATCGATCGGGAACTCGGTGAGGTCGACAAACTCCTGTCCGTTCTGGGCTGCGAGCAGACGCGTCAAATCGCGCTCAGGCAATCCGTAGTCGAGCAGGACCTCTCCCAGCCGCCGTCCGCTTTCAGCCGCTTCCGCAAGAGCTCTGTTGACGGTCTCGAGCGGCATCAGCCCCGAGCGATACACGAGCGTGCCAAGCGGATAGCTCCGCATCTCCGCGGTGCTGAAGGGTGGGACAGTCGGCGAAGCCGACGCCGCTTGGCTGGTCTCGAAAGTAGTCATCCTTGCCGCAGTTCTCCAAGAACACAGTCGGCGGATCCGGGGGCGGCGTCTACCCCCCGAACGAGCTAACTCGATGGAGCCAGCAGACGGGCGGTCTAGGGTCAACGTGCTCGGGTGACCTTGCTGAGGCCGACCGGATAGTCGGCATCGAACCCCTTGGCGTGCGCCAGCGCCCCCGCAAAGAGCTGGCCCGGAACCACGGAAAGGAGCGGCGAGAGGATCGGATGCGGCGCCTCCGGCACCGGCAGGACGTAGGCAGCCCCTTCGATCTCCGCCGCTGCGTTGCCGCTCGCCACGACCGTCGCTCCGGCCTCGATGACGCGCGCGGCCGCCTCGAGGACGGCCGGGAGGCTTTCGTCCCGCGAAGCGATCGTCCAGACCGGGAACATCGAGTCGAGCGCAGCGATCGGGCCGTGCGCGAGATCCGTCGCGGTGAGTGGCTCCGCAGCGACGCGACACGTCTCGGTCAGCTTCAGTGCGACCTCGCGCGCCGTGCCGAACTCGATGCCCCGCCCGATCACGTACATCCGCCCGACATATGCGAAAGCCATTGCGACGTTCGAGACCGCCTGCTCGAGCGACGTAAGCGATTCCGAAAGCTGACCCGAGACGGTGCGCAGCCCCTCTGCGATCTCGCGTCCTCTTCCCGCCGCTCCTCCTGCCACCCAGGCCAGTGCCGCCAGTGTGTTGAGGAACGTCTTCGATGCGGCGACCGCGTGCTCGGGCCCGGCAGACAGAGCCAGCGTCGCATCGGCTGCCGCGGCAAGGCTCGAGTCCGCTCCGTTCGTGATCCCGACCGTGAAGGCCCCGCGTCCACGAGCACGCTTCACGTACTCGACGACATCGGGCGTCTCGCCCGACTGCGAGAGGCCGATCACGACAGAGCTCGAGAGGTCGATCTTCGCGTCGTAGTAGACGGTGAGCGAGATCGAGTCGCGCATCGCAGTCCATCCCGGCAGTAGCCCGAATGCGTACACGCCGAACGATGCGGCCGCGTCGGACGAGCCGTGGCCGACCAGCCGGACGACCGAGGGCTGCCGCTCTCTCATCACCTTGGTGACGGCGTCGAAGTCGGCCTCCCGATCGAGCAACCGGAGCAGCGCCTGAGGCTGCTCTCTGATCTCGCCGAGGAACAGCTCGCCCGGATTGTGCGGGCCCGGCACGCGGGGCATCAGCGTTCCAGCCGCTCGCCGTTCGCCGGATCGAAGAGATGCGCCTCGTCGGCCCGCGGCCGCAGGGTCACACGATCGCCCTGCTTCGGCGCCTTCCGCGCCTCCGAGCGTGCCACGAGCTTCATCGTCTCTCCACCCAGCTCGGTGCTGCAGAACACGAACGCATCGGCTCCGACGTCCTCGACGACATCGACCTTGGCCGGGATTCCCTCCTCCGCGACATCCAGCGACTCGGGCCGGACACCGATCACAAGGCTCGTTCTCCCGTTGGCCACCACGCCCTCCGGCAGGGGCACGTTCACGCCGCCGAAGGACGCCGTGCCGTTGGACACCGGCACCGTGCAGAGGTTCATCGCCGGTGACCCGATGAAGCCGGCCACGAACACGTTCGCCGGCCTCTCGTAGAGATGCCGCGGCGGTCCGCATTGCTGCAGATGGCCCTCGTGGAGAACGGCCACGCGGTGCCCCAGCGTCATCGCCTCCGCCTGGTCGTGCGTCACGTACACGGTGGTGATGCCGAAGTCGGCCTGCAGAGCGGCGATGTCGGCCCGCATCTGCACACGCAGCTTCGCGTCGAGGTTCGACAGGGGCTCGTCCATCAGGAACACGCTGGGGACCCGCACAATCGCCCGGCCCATGGCGACCCTCTGGCGCTGGCCGCCCGAAAGCTGGCCCGGTTTCCGCTCGAGGTAGTCGGAGAGGCCGAGGAGCTTCGCGACCTCCTTCACCCGCTTTTCGCGCTCGGCCTTCTTCACCTTCGCGATCCGTAAGGGGAAGCCGATGTTCGCCGCAACGGTGAGATACGGGTAGAGCGCGTAGTTCTGGAAGACCATCGAGACGTCGCGCTCCTTCGGCGGCACATCGCTGACGTCGCGATCGCCGATGTAGACCGCGCCCGCATCGACCTCTTCCAGACCGGCGAGCATCCGGAGCGCTGTCGTCTTGCCCGAGCCCGACGGTCCCACGAGGACCATGAACTCCCCGTCGTGGACGTCGAGGTCGAGAGCGTCGACCGCAGGCGCATCCGTTCCTGGGTAGAGCCTGGTTGCCTGGACGTATCGCACCTCAGCCAACGGTCGCCACCCCTTCCAGCTGGGAAAACGCCGCCCCGAGCTCGCGGCGCAGCCGCGCCTGAGCCTCGGGGCCTGACTCGAGCTCGTCGAGCCCGAGCAGCGCCGCCCCCACGATTGCTGCGGAGGCGGTCGGCCGGACGGTGACGTTCGGAGCGGCCTCGCGCAAGCCGGAATCGATGGCGGCCAGCAGATCGCCGTCGACGTCTTGCAAGACACCGCCGCCGAGCAGCACCTCCACGGGCTCCTGTGTGAGCTCCAGTCGAGTCAGCGCCACGCGAGCGAGCGCGACCACCTCGGAGGCGAGGTGCCGGACGATCTCGGCCGCGACCGCGTCGTCCGCTGCTTCCGCCAGCACGAGCGGTGCGAGCTCGATCACGCGGCGCTGGTCGATCCGCCCCGTGTGAATCCCTTCGGCGAGCTCACTCGGCGTGGTGACGCCGAAGTGCGCGGGGACGGCCCGCTCGAGGGTGGTCCGTGGACCGCGCCCGTCTTCGCTCCGCGCCGCAGCGGAGACGGCCGCCAAGCCCAGGTCGTAGCCCCCGCCCCAGTCTCCGGTGATCGCGCCCAGCGCCGGAAAGCGTGCATGCCGTCCATCCGGCCCGACACCCACGCAGTTGATCCCCGCGCCGCACGTGACCGCGACGCCCCACCCGAGTTCCGTGCCGGCGCGCAGGACTGCGAACGTGTCGTTGCCGACGTGCACGCGCTGAGCCCAGCCGCGCTGCTCGACGGCGATTCGCACCGCGTCCTCTTCCGAAGGAAAGTCGACTCCGGCCATCAACAGGGTCGCCACGTGGGCAACCCGGCCCGCGCCGTCACCGAGCTGCGCTTCGCGCAGCGCCTCTCCCAGGAGCCGTTCCACCACGGCCAGAGCTCCGTCGACGCCGAGGTGCTGAGGCGAGCTCAGCGCGCCGCGAACGAGCGCGAGCACGGCGCCGTCGGCGTTGACGAGCGCAACGTCCGTCTTGGAGTTGCCGCCGTCGACGGCCAGGACACCAGCCCGGGTCACCTTCCGATCTCCGCGTGGAACTGCGGCAGGTGTGCGGCGCCGGCTTCGAGCAACCGGTCGACGAGCTCCTCGGAAAGAGGATGCTGGCCGATCAACGGGTGCGTCAGTAACGCCTTGCGCGCAATCGCCGGGTCGCCGCCGACGGACGCCTGCGCGGCGAGCCGCTCATAGGCGCTGACGTGCTGCATCAGACCGAGCAGCTCCGGCGCGACCGGTGGCTGCGCCAACGGCTTCGCGCCGCCGGCGCCGACCTCGGCAAGCACTTCGATCACGTCGTCGTCGGCAAGGCCCTCAACGGTCCCGTTGTTGCGGACGTCGACGACGTGAGGCTCCCCCGTGTCTGCGGCGAGCGCACCGACGAGCCCGATCGCAGCCTCGCTGTAGAACGCGCCGCCACGCTGCTCGAGGAGAGGCGGCTTCTCGACCAGGTTGGGATCGCGGTACAGGTCGAGCAGCTCGCGCTCGATCTCGGCGACGGTCGTCGCGCGGGGCACGCCGTCGAGCTGTTCCGCGAGCACGGCGTCATGGGAGTAGAAGTAGTGGAGGTAGTACGAGGGAATGACGCCGAGCTCGTCCAGCAGCCGCCGCGACAGCCCGCTCTGCTGCGCGATCTCGTCGCCGTGTGCCGACATGAGATCCGCGATCACATCCTCACCGTCGAGCCACACGTGACGAACCCACGACAGGTGATTGAGCCCGACTTGATCGACCTGCACGCGGTCCGGCTCGACGCCGAGCATCCGCGCGAAGCTGCGCTGAAAGCCGATCGCGACGTTGCAGAGACCGACCGCCCGATGCCCGTGATCGAGCAGCGACCGTGTGACGATCCCGACCGGATTCGTGAAATCGACGATCCAGGCGCCGTCCGCAGCACGTTCTCGTACCCGGTCGGCGATCCCGAGCACGACCGGGACGGTGCGCAGGGCCTTGCCGAGACCACCGGCGCCGGTGGTCTCCTGCCCGATGCAGCCGCAGGCGAGCGGCACGGTTTCGTCCGAGAGGCGAGCGTCCTGCCCGCCGACGCGAATCTGGATCAGGACGAAGTCGGCGCCGTCGACAGCCCGGTCGAGATCGTCGGTGACCTCGAGCCGCCCTTCGTACCCCTGGCGGTCGAGCATCCGCTGCGCGAGCCCACCGACAACCTCGCGCCGCTCCGGATCGATGTCCTGCAGCACGAGCTCGCTCACGTCGATCCGCTCACGCTCACGCGATAGCCCCGACACGAGCTCCGGCGTGTACGTCGAGCCGCCCCCGATCACGGCGATCTTCAAGTGCCCCTCCCGGTGATGCCGCCGAGCTTCTGGGTCGCGAGCACCAAGCCAGGGGCCGCACTCGTCCGCAGCCAAGGCTGGACAAGCCTTGGTAAGGACGAGGGTGGATCCTGACGCCGCGTGATCGCGGGCCAGAAGCCGGCATGTATTGCCGGGAGGGGCACTAGCCCTTTACCCCCGTGAGCGTCACGCCTTCCACGAAGGCCTTCTGCGCCAGGAAGAAGACGATGATCACCGGCGCCATCACGAGTAACGTCGCCGCCATGGTGAGGTTCCACTGCACCTGATGCAGGGAGCGGAACTCCGAGAGCCCGATCTGGAGCACCCAGCTGCTCGGGTTCTCGCGTGTATAGAGAAGCGGCAGGAAGAAGTCGTTGAAGGTGTAGAGGAACGAGAAGAGCGCAACCGCTGCGATCGCCGGCTTCGCGAGCCTGAGGACGACCGTGGCGAGGATGCGCATCGAGGTACTCCTCGGGAATCGTCAGGAAGAACTGGCGCAGGAGGAAGATCGAGAATGCGTCCCCGAACCAGCTGGGGATGATGAGCGGCGCGAGGCCGCCGACGAGGCCCAGCTTCGCCCACATCACATAGAGGGGCACGACGGCGACGACCGGCGGCAGCATCAAAGCGATCAGGACCAGCCCGAACGCGAAGTTGCGTCCACGCCAGCGAATCCGCGAGAGAGCGTAGGCAACCGGAATGCTAGAGACGAGCACGCCGAGCGTGGCGAGCACGGCGTAGATCATCGTGTTCAAGGCCCAGCGCCAGATCGGCGCCTGGTGAAACACGTCCACGAAGTTCTGCCAGCGAAACGGGCTCGGCCAGAGATGCGACGACAGCGCCTGACCGTTCGTCATCAGCGCCGTCAGAAAGATGAATACGAACGGTGCGAGAAAGGCGATCGCGGCCACGATCAGCAATGAGTGGTTCGCGACGGCCAGCAGGAACCGGTGCCGCCGAACGCTGGCGGGCGGCCTTCGCCTCGTCAGAGCGGCGGCGACGGGCAGGGTCTCCGTGCTCACTTCGCCGCCCCGACGTAGTGAACCCAGCGGCGCGAGTTGCGGATGATGAGGACGGTGATGGTGAACGCGACGACGAGCAGCAACACCGACATCGCAGAGGCATAGCCCATGTTGAAATAGCGGAACCCGTGCTGATAGAGCAGCACGGGATAGAAGAGCGTCGACGCTTCCGGGTAGCCAAGGTTGTTCACCGTCTGGTCGCCCGCCTGCGAGGCCTGGCCGGAGGCGACGTTGGCGGCGACGTAGGCCTGCGTGAAGTACTGGAGCCCGGCGATGACCCCGATCACGACCGAGAAGAGGATCACGGGACTGATCGTCGGCAGCGTCACCCAGCGCAGCCGTTGCAACGGCCCCGCGCCGTCCAGTTCGGCCGACTCGTACAGGTGCCTCGGCACGTCGAGGATGGCGGCGAGAAAGATGATCATGATGTTCCCGACTCCCCACAGTCCGAGCATCACGAGCGAGGGCTTCGACCAGCCGGGCGACTGGAACCACAGCGGCCCCTCGATCCCGAGGTGCTTGAGCAGGATGTTCACCGGGCCTGTCGCCGGGTTGAGGATGTAGACGAACGCAAGCGTCGCTGCGACCGGCGGCGCCAGCGCCGGCAGGTAGAAGATCGTCCGGAAGAAGCCCGCGCCACGCCGCGCACGCGCGAGCATCATCGCAATGCCGAACGCGAAGACCACCTGCAGCGGAACCATCACGGCGATGATCCAGAGGGTGTTCTTCACCGCCTGTCCCACCTGCGGATCCTGGGTGAAGAGATAGCGATAGTTCGCCGTGCCGATCCACTTCGGCGACGACAACAGGTCGTAGTGGGTGAACGACAGATACACGCTCATCACGAGCGGGTAGCCGAAGAAGACCGAGAAGCCGATCAGCCAGGGGGCCATCAGCAGCAGGACGAGGCGGCGGCGGCGCCATGCCGCCTTCCGCCTCGCCCGCGTCCTGTCCAACGGTTTTACAGCCACCGTTGCGGAGCTCGCCATTACGGCACTCCGCCCGCCTGCGCCTGCTTCAGTTGTGCATCGATCTGCTTGTCGAGCTTCTGCAGGCCCTTCGCGAGGTCGCCGCCATGCCCGGCCTGCCACTTGACGGCGAACGCCTGGATCAGCGAACCGTACGCATTGCCGGCCGCCGTGATCGGCGTCGTCGTCGACTTCGAGTTCGCGAAGATCTTCAGGAACGTCTTGAAGTGCGAGTCCGGCTTGATGTCCGGCGACGTCAGCGATGCCGTGGTTGTCGGGACGTTACGGACGCCGTTCGAGAAGACGGCCAGTGCGTGACTGTCGGTCGTCAGGTACTTGACCAGGGCCCACGCCGCGTCCTTGTGCTTCACGCCCTTCGGTATGCCAATGATCGTGCCGTTGACATAGCCCGCCCCATAGAGCTCGGGATGAGCGTCGTCGACCGGTGCCGGCGCCGTGCCGTAGTCGAGGCTCGGATGCTCACGCCCGATGAACGCCACGCGCCACTCGCCGTCGATCATCATCGCGAGTTTGCCGATCTCGAACGCGTGCGATGCCGAGAACTCGTCGGCAGCTCCGGCGTTGAACCGCTGGAGCTTCTTGTACCCGTACCAGTCGACGAGGCTCTTTTGCCACTTCATCATCTTCGACCAGGCCGGATCCCGGGAGAGCACCGACTTGCCGCTCGCATCCACGTACTTCGCCCCGAACAGCGGCGCGTACGCGCTCAGGTCGGGAGCGTTGCCGGCGTAGAAGCCGAGGAAGGGGTTGTACCCGGCGACCTTGATCGAGCCGTCGGGATTCTTCTTCGTCAGCTTCTTCGCGTACGCCGTCAGCTGCGACATCGTCTTCGGCGGGCTCGTCAGCCCCGCCGCCTTGAACATCTTCTTGTTGTAGTAGAAGCCGTAGACGTCCGCGAGCAACGGCAACGCACATCGCTTGCCCTTGTATTGCGTGTAGTACTGCGACGTCTTCGGGAACATGTTCACGTTGATCTTGTCCTTCGACAGGAACGGTTTCAGGTCGAGCCAGGCACCCGAGTTGCAGTACTGGCCGACGTTCGCCGACGTGAAGGAGCTGACCACGTCCGGCACCTTGCCACTCCGAATCGCCGCGGTGATCTTGTCGTCGTTGATCCCGCCGACGACCTTCACCGTGACGTCGGAGTGCTTCTTGTCGTATTCCGCCACCACGCCCTTGAAGGCCTTGAGCTCAGCAGCGCTCCAGCCAACCCAGATCGTGATGTTGTCGGCCTTCGCGCCGGACGTGCCGGCGCTGGCCGGCGTCCTCGCGGTTGCCGCCATGAGCGCCGCGCCGAGCACGAGCGCCACGAACAACCCAATCCCCACGCGTCCCATACCCTTGCCTCCCTTGGGTGATGTCGTCCGAATCTCGTAAAGGTTCCGAACGAGGACTCTACGACTGAGTCCAAATGGAGTCAAGCTTGACGAGAACCTGGGTGTCTGAGTTAACTTTATTGCCGAGATGGCAAAAACCGCTCCTCCGGCCTCCCGAGCCACTCCGCCGCTGCTCAAGCACCTCAACGAGCGCACGATCCTGGAAACCATCAGGACGGCAGCCCCGATCTCGAGGGCCGAGATCTCGCGGCGGGCGGGCATCTCGAAGCCCACTGTCTCGCTCGCGCTGCAGGCGCTCGTCGACGCCGGCCTCGTCCGGGAGGCAACCGCAGGACCGGGCGGTCCCAGCTACGGGGCTGTGTTCTTCGAGCCGGTGCCGGAAGCTGCCTACGTCCTCGGGCTCGACCTCGGTGCCCGGTTTCTCCGCGGCGCGGTGTGTGACCTCGCCGGCGAAGTGCGCGCACGTCAGGATGTCGAGTTGCGCGGCGCCGACGCCGACGGCGCGCTGCGGGCGATCGCGGCGCTGCGCGAGTCGCTGATCGCAGCGGCGGCGCTCCCGGTGGAGCGAATCGACGGCATCGTCCTCGGCGTGCCGGCGGTAATCGATGCGCAGAAGTCGACACTGCGCCTGACCACGCCGAATATCCCAGGCCTCGAGGGCCGTGCTTTCGGCCGCGAGCTGGCCGAGCTGCTCGGGGTCGTGGTCACGCTCGAGAACGACGTCAACCTCGCCGCGGTCGGCGAGCGTTGGGCCGGCGTCGCGCGCGGCGTCGACGACTTCGCCTTCCTCTCGGTGGGCACCGGCATGGGGATGGGGCTCGTGCTCGGCGGGGAGCTGCACCGCGGCAATCATGGCGCGGCCGGTGAAGTGGACTGGGCACTTGCCGGCCTGGCCGAGGACGCCGACCCCTCGGCGGACGGGGTCGCAGCTTTGGCCGGCCGGATTGCACCCCCCGGCTCGGCCGGAACGTCAGTCGCTCCTCCCTACGACGCCAGAACGATCTTCGCAGCAGCACGGCGTGGCGACTCGCTCGCACGCACAGTCGTCGAGGAGGTCGCTCGACGCATCGCCGCCAACATCACTCCCATCGCTGCGGTCGCGGATCCTGCGCTCGTCGTCCTCGGCGGCGGGCTCGGCGCGAACGGCGACCTGCTGCTCACACCGGTACGGCGGTTGCTAGCAGAGTGGATCCCTTACCCGCCGCGAGTCGAGATCTCGAGCCTCGGCGAAGCCGCCGTGCTCATGGGCGCCCTGGCCGTGGGGCTGCGCTCTGCGCTCGATAACGTCTTCGTGAATCGACCACAGTCCGTGCGAGCCTGACGCCTGCACGGGCCACCCTCTCCGCGCGAGATACTCAGGCTCGTCGACCAAGTGAGGTGGCCGGCATGACCGATAGAGAAGCACCGCTCGTGCTCGTGGCGGACGACGAGGAGGACATCCGTTCCCTCGTGGCATTCCGTCTGAGGCGCGCAGGCTACGAGGTCATCACTGCGGCCGACGGCGAAGAAGCGCTCCTGCTCGCGACGACGCGCCTGCCCGACCTCGTCGTGCTCGACATGATGATGCCGAAGGCGACCGGCCTCGAGGTCACGCGCAGCATGCGCGAGCACGAGGCGACCAAGGTCATACCGGTCATCCTCCTCACTGCACGCGCGCAGGAAGCCGACGTTATGAGCGGCTTCGAGGCCGGCGCCAACGACTACGTGAAGAAACCGTTCAGTCCGCAGGACCTTCAAGCGCGTGTTCAGGCGCTGCTCGAACGTTCCGCGGCGAGCTAGACCACCCTGACGCGCCGATTCCGGTAACCGAAGCCGCACACGGTCCCGGCAGGCGTCACCGCCGGCACCCGACTGGTAGCTACGGCGCCTCGTTGCCGCCGACGTCGTTGCCCGCAAAGTCGACCACCAGGCTGAGCCGGCTCTTCAGGATCCCGGGACCACCGTTGCCACGGATGACGTTGTCCCTGAGGACCAGCGTCCCCTGCCCGCCGTCCTGGCCCCCGGCGAGGACAATCCCGCCGCGTTTTGGCGGGGTCCGCCTTGCGGAGTTGCGCTGGATGTTGTTTCCGCTGATCTCGAACGCCGTCGCCACAACCGCGGGGCCGTCGTTCGGCTCGAGCTCGAGCAGGATTCCCGGCCCGGCATTGTCCTGAATCGTGTTCCCGACGATGTGCACGTCGAGCGCCGGCTGGCCGCGGTCATCGGGCTCGACGTCGATTCCTGCGGCCGGCTGACCCGGCGGAGAATCACGCACGCCGACGATCGTGTTGCGCTCGATGCGCAGCCCGATCACGGCCGTGGCTGAGATCGCGTTTCGAGTCGCGCCGCCGAAGATCGAGTCCAGGATCGAAACGTCCCCCGCATACGAGTTCCCGTTGCCGCGGCCGCTGATGGTGACGTCGTCCTTCGGCGAGCCAGCGATCTCCAGATGACTCAAAGTGATCTGGTGGCCGAAGATCGCGACGCCGTACATCGCCTGGCCCTCGGGGACGACGATCCGCAGGTTCGAGATCGTGACGCCCAGGGGAGCCGCCTGCGCAGCGTTAGAGCGGTTGACGAAGAAGACGGCGCTTGCGGCGATCGGGTCGCCGTCGATCGAATGCAACCGCACCGGACCGAGCCCGAGCGAGACGATGCACGCGCCGTCGGAGGTGATGGTCGTCTCGTCGTGAGAGACCCAGAGGCCGCGCGTCGCATAGCACCCGCCGTTCGGGAGCTTCGGCAGGAAGATCGTTCCACCCGCTCGATCGAGCCGCGCCTGCAGCCAGGGCGTGTCGTCACGAACAGCAGCCGTCGAGGACGGGGGAACGCTCCTGGGACCCGCCGTCCTCGCGACGGGCCGCTGCAGGCGCAGCACGGCGAGCCCGCGATTGCCGACGTAGGAATTGTCGCGCAGGACGATCTGACCCCTGCCGTCGTTCTGCCCGCCGGCGAACACGATTGCGCCCCGCCGCCCCTTCGGCGCACGGCGCGCGTTGCCCAGGAGCTGGTTGCCGCTGATCTCGATCCCGGAGGCCAAGACCGGCCATCCGTTCGCGGGTGCCAGATCGAGGAAGACGCCCGGCCCGCCGTTGGCCGCGATGGTGTTCCCTTTGACCTTGACGTCGAGTGTCGGCTGGCCGCGGTCCGCAGCGCGGATGTGCAAACCGGCGGCCGTCTCACCCCGCGCGCCCGAAAGCGCGTTGCCTTCGATGCGCAGACCCACCGGCCCGAAGACGGAGACGACGTCGCGAACCCCGCCGGACAGGAACGAGTTCGTCACCGCGATCCGGCCGGTCATCCCTCCGGATCCCTTCGAGCCGGATCCGATCCGCACGTCGGTGAGCGGCGAGCCCTCGATCGTGAGCCCGCTCAGCGTCACCTCGTGTCCGAGGACTCTGACGCCGTGCATGCGCCTAGCTGCCGGCACCGTGATGTGCAATCCGCTGATCGCGATGCGGACCGGCAGCGGCTCCCGCAATTGCGAGTGATCGATGAAGAGGACGGCGTCCGCCTCGACGAACGTCCCATCTCCTCGTGGGATGCGACCTTCCCCCGGCCCGAGCGCGACGATGCAGGCACCGTCCGAAGTGACCGTCGTGTCGTCACGGGAGACCCACAGCCCGCGGGTCGCGTAGCACTGACCATCGGGGAGTCGCGGCAGGAAGATGGCGCCGCCGGCATCGAGCTTCGCCTGCAGCCACGCCGTGTCGTCACGGATTCCGCCACCCGCTGAGGACGCGAGGCCGAGCAGTGCTGCCGCACAGGCGGTTGCCGCCCAGAGCCCCCTGAGTGCCGCGCGACCCCTCATCTGCCGTAGTTAACCTGCGCACGTGAGCCGGAAACGACCGCTGACCGGCAAAGGCGCGAAGAAGCTCGCCGAGCGCGAGCGTGCTATAGGGCTCGAGCCCGACGACGCCGCGGCCCAGTGGCTCGAAGAGAACGACCCGCCGCCCAAACCGCAGCCGCCGAAAGCCGCGAGCAAGTCGAAGGTGCTGCACCAGTGGCGGCAGCGCCAGCAGCGCGGCGGCTAGACAAGCGTAGGTTGCTCGAGATCCTGCGAGAGGTCGCGTGACCTCGGACTTCAAGAAGTTCTGGGCCGGCCAGACGATCTCGAACCTCGGCAGCTCGTTCACGCAATGGGCGGTGCCGCTGCTCGTGTATCAGCTCACCCACTCGGCGGTGAGCCTGGGCATCGCGACCGCGGCGACCTTCCTTCCCTACCTCCTGTTCGGCCTGATCATCGGCGCGTGGATGGATCGCGTCGACCGCAAGCGAGCGATGATCGGGCTCGACTGGCTCAACGCGCTCGTGATCCTGTCGATCCCACTCGTCGCGCAGTTCGGCGACCTGACCGTCTGGTGGATCTACGGCGTCACCTTCATCCAGTCCACCATCTTCATCGCCTTCAGTTCGGGGGAGTTCGCCGCCATTCCAAGCCTGGTCTCGACGGACGATCTCGTCACTGCGAACGGGCGGATCCAGGCGACCTACTCGGCGGCGCAGGTGGCGGGACCACTCCTCGCCGGCGCGCTGATCTCCTTCTTCCCCCTGACCTGGGTGATGGCGTTCGATGCCGGCTCGTTTGCGATCTCCGCGTTGTCGCTGATGCTCGTCCGCGCCAGCTTCAACACGGCGAGCGACACACCCAAGGAGGCGGCGACGACGATTCTGCACGACGTTCGCGAGGGTCTGCGCTATGTCCTCGGACACCCCGTCCTACGCAACATCTCGCTGATGATGGCGCTGATCAACTTCGTTACCGGCACGACTTGGGCGGAGCTCGTCCTCTTCGCCGACGTGCGCCTCGGTGCAAGCCGACGGGAGATCGGGGTTCTGTTCGCGGCCGGCAGCGCGGGTGTCGTCGTCACCGGCCTCCTGGCCGGCCGACTTCGCAAACGCTTCAGCTTCACCGCGCTCGCGATGACGTCGCTGATGCTGATGGGCGGGCTGATCGTCGTGTTCGCGGGCATGCGCTGGTACTGGATCGCGCTCCCGATCTGGGCCGCGCAGAGCGGATTGGGAATCCTCTTCAACATCAACACCGGCAGCTTGCGTCAGGCGATCGTTCCGAACCATCTGCTCTCGCGGGTCCTCTCGATCGCGGGCGTGCTCGCGTGGTCGGCGATCCCCGCGGGCGCGCTCGTCGGCGGCTGGGCGATCAGCGCCACTGACAACGTCGCGTTGGTGTACGGCGTGATCGGGATCCTCACGATCTGCATCGCTGTCTTCTTCCGCCTCTTCACGGCACTCGGCGACGCGCAGCGTTACGTGGACGAGCGTCAGGCAGAAGAGGAGCGGCTGTCGGCCGAGGCCGTCACTGCATAGTCCGTGCGAGATGGTCGACTGCTGCGGCGAGCCAGGCTCGCGCGTGTGCGGTCCAGACGCTCTGCTCGTGGCCGCCCGGATAGATCCGGAACAGGTGGGGCACGCCGGCTGCGACAAGCTCGCGGTGGAAAACGCGATTCTCGTTGCGGAATCGTGCGTCCCCGCTGCCGACGTAGAACGCGAAAAACGTCGGTCTGCGCGCGAAACCGCGCCTTAGCGTCTTGACGAATGCGTGCGCGCTCGCATTCGCGTTCGCCCGCGGGTTGCCTAGATCGAGCGCGCGCTCGCCTGCCGGGTCGGTCGGATGGAAATATCCGCTCCATGACTCCACAACGGAGAACGCCGGCAGGTGGTGGAGCGCCAGCATGACCGCTCCGTAACCGCCGGCCGAGAGGCCCACGATCGCCCGGCCCTGCCGCGCGCCGATCGTCCGGAAGTGTGAATCCACAAAGCCCACGACGTCGCGGGTGATGGCGGTTTCCCAGTTTCGCCCCGGCCCCCAGTCCAGGTACTCGGGATCCGAATCGTTGTCGCGGGCACCTTGAGGGGCGACGATGATCGCGCGGCGACCGCTGGACGCGAGGGCCCGCGCCAGGAAGTCTGCGCCACGGAACGATCCGGCGGCGGCGGGCAATCCATGAAGGAAGTAGACGACGGGGTACCGCCTGCCGCTACTCGCGTAGCCGGCCGGCAGATAGACGGCCAGGCGGAGCCGTCCTGCCACGGCCGGCGAGTAGATCGCGCGCTCGAGCTTCACCGGCGCCTCGCTGCGAGTGTGTGCGCCGCCCGTCACCACGAGCGCGCCGAGAGCCAAGCTCACCAGGCTGTACGCGAGGACACGCATTCGTTCGACGGTACCGATCTTCGCCGTTGCTTAACCAGCCCTTAACCGGGCATCGAGTAGAACCAGAACATGTCGGCGCGCTGGCTCGTGCCGGTCGCGATCACCGTCCTCGGGGCGTTCCTCGCGGTCGGATTCGTCGGGGTCGATCGCTATGGGAGGAACTACTGGCTCTACCGCGGTTTCCCGCCGCCGCACGACCCGGCGTATGTGAGGGAGCAAGGCACGGTGGAACAGATCAACGTCACGAGCCCCGCGCTCGGCGGCCGCAGCCAGAGCGTCTACGTCTACCTCCCGCCCGGCTACGCAGCGCACCCGAACAAGCACTACCCGGTCCTCTACCTGCTTCACGGCTTCCCCGGCCGACCGCTCGCGTTTCTCCTGACCGTGCGCATGGGCGTGGTCGAGGATGAGGCGGTCGCGAAGCACAAAGCGCAGCCGCTCATCCTCGTGATGCCGTTCGGCTCGACCGGCACGTTCACCGACAAGGAATGGGTAAACGGCATCGGGCCCTACGAGGGCTGGCGCACATTCGTCTCACGTGACGTGGTCCACGCCATCGACGCGCACTACCGGACGATCGCCTCGCGCAGAGGACGTGGGATCGGCGGATTGTCCGAGGGCGGCTACGGGGCACTGAACATCGCGATGCACACGCCGCAGGAGTTCTCGATCGTCGAGAGCTGGTCGGGGTACGAAAAGGCGGCACACAATCACTCGATCTTCGGTCGACGGCTCACGGGGCTCGCGATGAATGCGCCCCTCGATCAGCTCCGGTCGGTTGCGCCGACGCTCCGCCACGACAAGACGTACTTCTGGTTCTACTCGGGCAGTGACGATCCCCTGCAGCGGCAGAACAATGACTTCGCGACGGCACTGACGGCCGCGCGCATTCCGCACACTTATCTCGATCTCCGCGGCGGGCACAACTGGGCTCTCTGGCGCGGGATGGCGTGGCGCGCGTACCTCACCGCAGCGAAGGGTCTGGCGCATGCTTAGAGTCACACGGCCTATTGCGGCCTCGGTCGTTTCGCTCGCTGTCGTCTCAGCGGCGACAGGTTGGCTGTACATGATCCAGCCCCGCTCCGCTCTACCGGGGCCGCCGGTGAGCGACGCGCTCCCACTCGACGAGCTCTCCCGGCGTTCCGCCGTCCCCCTGCTCGTCTTTCTCGCCGTCTGGATCACTGCGGCTCTGCTGCTCGGGCTGATCGCCTGGGCAAGCCGCGCCGAGCGGCTCACGGCGGGTCTGCTGCTGGCCCTGGGCGTCGGCGGATGGGCGTACGTCACGACCGGGCTTTCGTTGTTGATTGTTCGTCAGGTTCCGGCGCACCAGGCCTTCCATGCCGCCGCAGGACAGAAGGTGATCTACCTGCCCGCAACGCTCGCGGGACTTGCGGGCGCACTGTGTGCACGCGGCCGCACCGGCGAGCGGCCGAGAAGCCGGCTCGTGCTCACGTGGTTCGTCGCAGCGGTGGGGATACTCGGTGTGCTGGACGCCGTCCTGCCGAACGAACGCCCAGCCTTGATCGCTTCACTTGCGCCCGAGCAGGTCCATGGCGTTTCGGAAGCGCTCGTCGCGCCACTCGGCCTCGTGCTTCTCGTTGCCGCGCGCGGGCTTTCGCGTGGGAAGCAACGCGCCTGGCAGGTTGCACTGGCCGTCCTGCTCGGGCTCGTCGCACTCCACCTCCAGCATCGTTTCGGTTACGGAGCGATCGCGACGGGCCTCGTGGCCGTCGCGCTGCTGGCGCGCCGATCCGATTTCGACGCGCCGGGCGACCCGGAGACCCACCCTCGCATCGTCTTGCGCGCATTACTCTTCGGCTTCACGATCTTTGGCTACGCGTTCGCTGCGCTCTGGGTCAATCGCGTGATGGCGGATCAGCCCTTCACCTTCCCGTTTGTCGTACGCGAGGCAGCCCGCGGCGCAGTCGGCGTGAACGCGAGCGGATCCGGCCATCTGTCCGGAACGTTCGGCGAATGGTTCCCATTGTCGATGCTGCTCCTCACCGTCAGCGCGATCGGAATCCTCCTGCTCGACTGGCTCGCACCCTGGCGGTACCGGCACGCACAGGAAGCGCGCCATCGCAGGTTGACCCGTGACCTAGTCACCGCCTGGGGCGTCGACACGCTCGCGCCCTTCGTCCTGCGCGGGGACAAGTCGTACTTCTTCGACGAGGACGAGCGGGCTTTCGTCGCATACAAGGTGGTCGGCGGAGTGGCGATTGTCTCGGGTGATCCGATCGGACCGCACGAGTGCCTCTCCGAGCTGATCGGAGCGTTTCTTCGCTTCGCGCATGCGCGCGGGTGGCGAGTTGCGATCCTCGGCGCCTCGGAAGGCGCGCTCGGCGTCTACCGCCAACACGGCCTCCATGCGCTCTACCACGGCGACGAGGCCGTCGTCGACACGGCTGCGTTCTCACTCGACGGACGCGCGATCCGGAAGGTGAGGCAGTCGGTTCACCGCCTCGAGCGTGCCGGCTACACCGCAGCTGCAATTCGCCCGAGTCAGATAGACGCGCCGGTTCGCCGCCAGCTCGAGGAGCTCGCCCGGAGCTGGCGCGGGAACCAACCGGAGCGAGGCTTCGTGATGGCACTCGACACGCTGTTCCGCCTCGACTTTGCCGTCTGCCGGCGTGGCTCTGCCCTGTCGCTGTCGTCGATGCCGCGCCTGCGCACGACGCCGAACGGGTTCAATGAATGGCTCGTGTGCGTCGCGATCGAGTGGGCGCGCGGCGAGGGCATCGAGCGTGTGTCGCTGAACTTCGCCCCCTTCGCGGCGCTGCTCGCGCCGGAAGCGGAGCTGTCGGCCTTGCAGCGACTCGAGCGACGCGCGCTGCTCCGCCTCAAGGGACATTTCCAGCTCGACAACCTGCTGCTGTTCAATCGCAAGTTCTTCCCACAGTGGCAACGCCGTTTCGTCGTGTACGAGAAGCGACTCGATCTGCCGCGAGTTGGAATCGCAGCGCTTGTAGCGGAGGCCTATCTCCCCTTCAGCGGGAAACATCGCCGGTGACCTGGCGGCTTGCGGGCGGCCTCGTGCTCGCGCTTGCCTCGGCTTGCGCCCTGAACTGGAGCTACTTCGTTCAGCACGGAGCCGCGGCGTCGCTGCCGCCTCTGTTGTTGCGCCGGCCCTGGCGTTCGCTCGCCGCGCTGTTCGGCAACCGCCGCTGGCTCGTCGGCTTCTGGACCGGAATCGGCGGGTGGATCTTGTACGTCGTCGCGCTGACGCTGGCGCCGCTCTCGCTCGTCCAGGCGTGCGCTGCCGGCGGGCTCGCCGTCCTCGCCGCACTCGCCGGCGTGCGCTCCCGCAGAGAGCGCTTCGCAGTGGTGACGTCGGTCATCGGACTCGTGCTGCTCGCGATTTCGCTGGCGGGCGCTGTGCAGACGTCGCAGCAAGCGAGTCTTCGCGACGCGGCGATCTGGATGCTCGCCTCGGTCGGGCTCGCGGCGCTCGCGGCCGGGCCCGCTGCCGGCCTGATCACCCGCGCTGCGGGTCTCGGGACGGCTGCCGGCGTCCTCTATGCCGCGGGTGACGTCGGCACGAAAGCGGCCGTCTCCGGCGGCTTGCATCCGGCATTCGTTCCGGCGCTGCTCGCGTGCCACGGGCTCGCCTTCGTCGCGCTGCAGCTCGGATTCCAACGGGGCGGTGCACTGACGACTGCCGGCCTGGCCACTCTCTGGACGAACGCGCTCCCGATCGCGGCGGGCATGTTCGTCTTTGGAGATCCCTTGCCCGGAGGGGCGCTCGGCGTCGCGCGTGTTGCGGCCTTCGCCGCGGTCGTCATGGGCGCGGCGCTGCTGACCCGGCCCGGCGCCGAGAGCAAAGATCAGATCCGCGAACCACGAGCTCGTGGTGCGCAAATCGTCGGCGCAGCACTTGCGGCGCTCGCATTGCTGATCTGTGTTGGAGCGGTGCGGGCGTCCACCGATCCACCGCTGGCCGGCTACACGCTCATCGATCAGGGCTCTGCAGGCGGGACCGTGTGGAGTGGGCGCATCCCGAATCGCTTCGTTCCGACGGACACACGCGAGACGGACGTCTACCTGCCGCCGGACTACTCGCCGACGAAGCACTACCCAGTCCTTTACCTCCTGCACGGGTTCTGGGGCGCTCCCTCGTCGTTCGTCGTCAGCCTGCGACTCGCCGATGTTGCCGACTCCGTCATTCGCGACGGCACGGCACGTCCGTTCATCGCCGTGATGCCGCCCGGCGGGCTGCCGAACGGCTCGAAGCGAGAAAGGGCGCAGAGCGAGTGGGCAGGCGTCTGGGAAGACTTCGTCGTTCAGGACGTCGTCCCGTGGGTCGACGCTCATCTTCCGGCCATGCGCACAGCGCGTGCACGCGCGATCGCGGGAGTATCCGCCGGCGCGTACGGCTCGGTCGACATTGCGCTCCGACATCTCGGCGTCTTTGGCGTCGCGGAGTCATGGGAGGGGTATTTCCATCCCTTCCGTGACGGGCCATTCAAGACAGCGTCGCGAGCGACGCTCGTCGCCCACGACCCCGTCCTGCTCGCACGGAAGGAAGCTGCGGCGATCCGGTCGCACGGAGTGCGCTTCTTCCTGTCGACCGGCGGGAGCCATGGCTCGGTGAAGCGGCGCTGGACGTTCGAGTTCGAGCGCGAACTGCGTGCACTGGGGATCGCAGATCGCATGTGGTCGCAACGGCCTGGTGTCGCGGGGTTCGGCCGCAATCAGCTTCCCGCAGCCTTGAAATACGCCGAGCCGCCCGGCACTGGATGAGACGGCGGTTCGCCGGCGCTCGGCATCGCGACCGCCGCCGCCCTGGCCCATGTGCTCGGCGGTGGAGGAAGATGCCGTCGCCCAGATCCTCGCGCTCGATCTCGCGACGTACTACTGCCGGACCGCGTCCCTTTTTAGACCGGCACAGAGACGGTGTCTTCAGCATCGATCGTCGCCACGTCGGTGCGACGAATGAGCCCGAGCACGACGACGCCGGCGGCGAGCATCAAGAGTCCCCCCGCAGTGAAGGCAAGCTTGTAGCCGTCGACCTGGGCCGACGTCTTCTCGGCGACCGAAGCAACGTGACCAAATCCGTTGAGGACGTGGTTCTCCCGGCTCGTGGCGAGCGTCGACAGCACGGCTAGACCAAGAGCACCTCCGACCTGCTGCGTCGTGTTCAGCAAGCCGGACGCCAGGCCGGCGTCTCCCGCCGCGATGTTCGTCGTCGCGATCAGTGTCAGCGGCACGAAGGTGAGGCCGAGGCCGATCGACATGAGCAACAACCCGGGCAACAGGTCGGCCAGGTAGGTGCCGTGTGTCGGGACCCGCCCGAGGAGAAAGAACCCGGCCGCCGCGAGAGCGATGCCGAACAGGGGCACGCGCCGTGCGCTCATCCATCTGATGCCGGCCTGCGAGAGCGCGGCCCCGATCACGATTCCCGCAGTCACGGGCAGAAACGCGAGGCCGGCTTTCAGTGGGCTGTACCCGAGTACCTCTTGTACGTACAGCGAGGCGAAATAGAACAACGCGAACAGACCGGCAGCGACCAGGAGCATCGCCCCGTTCGACGCAGTCAGCGAGCGGATTCGAAAGATGTCCAGGCGGATCAGCGGCGCTCTCGACCGGTACTCGATCACGACGAAGGCAGCGAGAAGCGCAACGGCAACCGCGGCGAGTCCAAGCGTACGTCCCGACGTCCATCCGTATTGCTGCGCCTTCACGATGTCGTACACGAGCACGAGGAGACCGCCGGTCACGGTGACCGCGCCGGCGACGTCGACGGTCTCCGGCCGCTCTTCGGCGCGGGAGTTGGCGACGTAGCGAAGCGCAAGCAGAACCCCCACGATCCCGATCGGCAGGTTGATGAAGAACACCCAGCGCCAGGACAACGTGTCCGTCAAAAAGCCGCCGACGACGAGACCGACTGCACCGCCTCCCGCAGCAATCGCACTCCAGACCCCGAGGGCTCTCGTCCGGTCGCGTCCCTCGGCAAAGGTCGTGGTGATGATGGACAGAGCCGCGGGCGAGACGAGGGCCGCTCCGAGGCCCTGCAAGGCCCGGCCACCGATCAACACATTCGAAGTCGTCGACAAGCCGTTCAGCAGCGAGGCGCCGGTGAAGACGACGAGGCCGGCGACGAACAGCAGCTGCCGCCCGAAGAGATCGGAAGCGCGCCCGCCGAGCAGGAGGAATCCTCCGAACACGAGTGTGTAGGCATTGACGATCCACTGGAGGCTCGAGGCGGAGAAATGCAGGCTGTGCTGGATGGAGGGCAGCGCAACGTTCACGATCGTCGCGTCCAGCACAACCATGAATTGCGCGACGCAGACGATCACGAGAACCAGCCAGCGGTTTGTCTGGGTTCTGTCGGTCATCTGACGTTCAACGAAAGTCCTGCCACTCGTATTCGCGGCTTGTAACCACGGTGTAAAAGGTTCGCGAAACCCGTTGACTCTGCCCCGCGAGAGCGCGACGGTACCCGTGCCGTCATGCCGAGGTTCCTCCCGATCGGGAAGGAAGCCAAGGGCGCCGCAGGCTTTCTTCTCGCCGCCTTGCCAGCTTTGGGGGCCCTGCTGACCGCCCTTGCGATCAGCGGAGACCTCATCGGCAGGATGGCCCGAAACCATCCGCTCGCGAGCTTCGGGGCGTTCGGTTCGGCGGCACTCGCCGTCTTCCTGGGTGCGGTCGCGGCCTACGGCTTGCAAGAGGGATCGCGCGAGGAGCGCGGCGTGGTCTCGCTCGGGATCCTCGTGCTCGGCACGGCGCTCGTCTTCGGCGTCTACGCCGGAGTCGAGACGTGGGGCGACCGAGCGCAGCCGAGCATTACGGTGACGCCGAAGTCGGGATCCCTCGTCGCGGTCTCCGTCCACGGGATCGGGCTCCGCTCGAGCGACCACATCGTCGTGGAGGTCGAGCAGCTCCTCCGCGGATCCGACCGTCAAGGCCGGGCGACCTGGCGGCCGGGCCAGCCGCTCTACGGAGCGTCACTCGGGCCGAACGGCTCGGGCGAGATCGCGCACACTGTGAACCTCTCGCTTCCGGCCGGAGACTTCGACGACCTCGGCGCACGCGCATGGGTCGGCGACGAGCCTCGGCCTTGTTACACGCGCGGGAACACCACCGGCTGCGTCCGCGTGCACATTCCTCGGCCGCAGGAGCGCCCGCAGCTCTCCGTCGTCTGGGAGACCTTCGTCCGAGCGCCCCGACTCCTGGTCAGGCTCAGGGCTCGCAACTTGCCGCAGCGACCGGCCCGCTCGATGACGCTGCGCGTATTCGGCATCGCGGCGGGACAGCCACGGCGGAACCTCGCCGAATGGTCGCTTGCGCCGAATGCAGGCGGCGAGTTCGATCGCAGCCTGGCGATCGTGGTCGGCCGGGCGTACACCGACGTCTGCGTGGTCGCGAGCATCTCCACGCGCGAGCCGGAATGTCCTGCACCCGTCGAAGACGGCACCGTGTGGACGGAGCTCGCCGTGCCGCCTGCGCAGTAACGGCGTCCCTCGTTCGAGTGATTTGCCGCATGTTTTGTTGCCTTTCCCTTTCTCCTCTGCCTGACAGCAGACAGAGGAGGATTCGATGTTGCGCAGCAGCCGTTCTCGCTGGTTCATCGCATTCGTGTCAGCAGTCGGCGCGGGCGCGCTGCCCGCGGCCGGTGTCGCGGATACCGGCGGGGTGCCCGTCGATCCGCCGACCTGCATCTCGATACTGCCCACGCTCACGACCACTTGTCCCCAGCCGGCGTCGCCGCAACCGCAAACGGCCAACGTGGCGTCGGCGCCCAGTGCTCAGTCAGGACAGGCCGGGCCGGCCAGTGTCTCGGCAATCCCGGATCTCGCGCGATCGCTCCTGGCTGAGGTGAATCGCACGCGGCGTATGTACGGACTGCGACCGCTCGTCTACTCCGCCCCGCTCGCGAATGCCGCAACCGAACATTCGAAGGCGTTGGCCACGGCAGGAATGTTCACGCACAACTGGCCCACGACGGGACGGCTCTTCTCGAGTTGGATCCGCGGCTTCTACCCGGCCCGCGGCTACCGCGCATGGAGTGCCGGCGAAAACCTGATCTGGGCATCGCCGGGATTCACTCCCCCGAACGCCGTCCAGCAGTGGCTCGACAGTCCCACCCACCGCCGTGTGCTCTTGACGAAATCCTGGCGTGAGCTCGGCATCGGCGTCGTGTCCGCAGTCAGGGCCCCAGGAGCGTACGGGGGGCGCGACGTGCAGATCGCGGCGGCCGAGTTCGGGCTGCGGAGGCACTGACAGTTGCATCGCATCGCCTTTCTCACTGCAGCCGCGTGCCTCGCATTGCCGGCGACGACTTCGGGAGCCGTAGGGAGTTACACCTTCGACGGGGGGACGAAGAAAGAACGCGAAACCGTGGTTGCGGCCCTTGAGGCCAGCTCGTTCGACTGGACTTTGCTTCCCGGTCCGGTCGCGATTCACATCGTTCACGGCGAACCATCGCGCTCCGTCCCGCGCGAGATCTGGCTCGAAGCCGATCTGTTGGATGCGGGCGAGTTCGCCTGGGGTGTCGTGCAGCACGAGTTCGCCCACCAGGTCGACTACCTGCTGCTCGACGACGCCCAGCGCGATCTGCTGCTACACGAGCTCGGCGGCCGCGATTGGTGCTACAGCGTTCCTGGACTGGCGCACGACCAGTACGGCTGCGAGCGGTTCGCCTCGACGCTCGCCTGGTCGTTCTGGCCCTCGCGGCAGAACTCCATGCGTCCGACTCATCCTGGCGACGAGTCGGCAGCGATGGCGCCGGCGAAGTTTCGAGCGCTCGTCTCGAAACTGACGGGCCGCACGGCGCGACGCAGCACGAGGGAACACTGATGACGGGGTGGCTGACGTGGACGCTGGTCGGGCTCGGCATCTGGTTCGCCGTATCGGTGATGTCCGCCTTCCTGGTCGGTCACTTGCTCAGTCGGCGGTCCGCGCCCCACCGTGCCGTGATCCTCGTCGCTCCCGCAGCCGTCCGCGGTCGGATCGAGCCCGGTCGCGGACGCTGACGGGATCGGGCTAGCGCACGAGCGTGCCGGTCGGACGGATCACGCGCCAGATGCCACCGAACTCCGTCACGCTCTGACAGAGGATCTGGCCTGCCCTGCGATCGCCGACGTAGTAGTAGAGAGGTCGCCCAGCGTATGTCACCTGCAGTCCGCCGCTTGCGCGCTTGGCGGTTCCGAGGAGTCTCGCCTGCACGCCGCTACCGGCCTGAGGACGAGTCTTGACGAGGTAGGGCGGCCACGCTCTCGCACACCCACGGACACAGGCGCTCTTGCCGCGCGGATCGCGTGTGAACGCGTAGAGCACGAAGCCGCGGCCGTCGAACAGGATTCGCCCGAAGGCAGATGGTCCTGCGGTGAGCGTGGCCCGTGGAGCGCTCGACGACGCGGGAGCCACGCAGAGGGCCGTCGCTGCGGCGAGGGCCGGGGCGATGAAGACAAGGAGCCTGATTGGCATAGCGCCCAGTCTCGTGAGAACGAACGGCGTTACAGCCGATCAGGCCTCGCTCGAAGCGGCCCAGAGGTTGAGGTCGGCGTCGGTGGCGTACCGGTCGATCTCCGCGAGCTCCTCGTCGGAGAGGTCGAGCTTGTCGAGAGCCGCGACGTTCGCCTCCAGCTGCGCCACGCTCGAGGCGCCGATCAGCGTCGATGTCACCCGGGGATCGCGAAGCGTCCAGGCGAGCGCCAGTTGAGCCAGCGACTGATCGCGGCGCGCTGCGATCTCGTTGAGGGCTCGGACCTTCGCCAGGGACTGGTCGTTGATCAGATTGGGCGAGAGAGATCCGTGGCGGCTGGCCCTGGAACCTTCGGGAATGCCGTCGAGGTACTTGTCCGTGAGCATCCCCTGGGCGAGCGGCGAGAAGACGATGCAGCCGATGCCGAGCTCTCCCAGCGTGTCCAGCAGCTCCGGCTCGATCCAGCGGTTGAGCATCGAATAGGACGGTTGATGGATGACGAGAGGGGTTCCGAGCTCGCGCAGGATCGCATGCGCTTCCCGTGTCTTCGCGGCGGAGTAGGACGAGATGCCGACGTACACCGCCTTCCCCTGCCGCACGGCGGTGTCGAGACCCCCCATCGTTTCCTCGAGCGGCGTCTCCGGGTCGAAGCGATGCGAGTAGAAGATGTCGACGTAGTCGACCTCCATGCGCTGCAGGCTCTGGTCGAGGCTGGCGAGCAGGTACTTCCGGGAGCCCCACTCGCCGTACGGCCCGGGCCACATGTCATACCCCGCTTTGCTCGAGACGATCAGTTCGTCGCGATACGGGGCGAGGTCCTGCTTCATGAGCAGGCCGAAGTTCGTTTCCGCGGATCCGTAAGGCGGTCCGTAGTTGTTCGCGAGGTCGAAGTGCGTGATGCCGAGGTCGAAGGCTCGCCGGACGATCGCCCGGCTCGTGTCGAGAGGACGGTCGTAGCCGAAGTTCTGCCATAGCCCGAGCGAAACCGCGGGCAGCTGCAGTCCGCTGCGGCCCGAGCGGCTGTAGCGCATCTTGTCGTAACGGTCGTCGTTGGGGACGTACGTCATTCGGCGCTCCTCTCCTTGGTCAAGGCGTTGTCGAGCTCGCTCGGCGTCGCGCCGGTCATGATTGCGACCGCCTCGGGCATGGTGTGCGTCTTCGGCGTCACGACCGCGACACGGCGGCCGAGCCGCATGATGTGGATCCGGTCGGCGAGCTCGAAGACGTGCGGCATGTCGTGGCTGATCAGGATCACCGGAAGGCCGCGCTCGCGAACGCGCTTGATCAGATCAAGCACCTGCCCGGTCTCCTTGACCCCAAGGGCCGCAGTCGGCTCGTCCATGATCACGAGCCGGCGTGCCCAGGCGGCAGCCCTAGCGACCGCGACCCCCTGGCGCTGGCCGCCGGAAAGGTTCCCGACCGCCTCGCCGATCGACTGGACGCCGATGCCAAGCTCCTCGAATTGGCGTCGAGCTTCGCGCCGCATGCCGCGCTTGTCGAGAAGGCGTAGCAGACTCCCGAGCAGGCCACGGCGGCGAGTCTCTCGGCCGAGGAAGACGTTGGAGGCGATGTCGAGTGCGGGCGCAACCGCAAGATCCTGATACACGGTTTCGATTCCGGCCCGCTGCGCGTCACGAGGCGAACGGAAGTGAATCCGCTCGCCGCCGAGTGAGATCTCCCCTTCATCCGGCTGCAGCGCACCGGACAGCGCCTTGATCAGCGTGGATTTCCCCGCGCCGTTGTCGCCGATGATGGCCAGGATCTCTCCGGGATAGAGCTCGAAGTCGGCGCCGTTGAGCGCGACGACCTGGCCGTACTTCTTGACGAGCCCACGCGCTTCGAGAATCGGATTCATCCGCTGCGCCGGTGCAGAAACTGGTCCACGGAGACCGCGAGGATCACGAGGATGCCTGTCACGAGGTACTGGTAGATCACGGACACGCCGATCAGTGTCAAGCCGTTGCGGAACACCCCGACGATCAACGCGCCGACCAGCGTGCCGATGATCGTTCCGCGTCCACCGAAGAGACTCGTGCCGCCGAGGACGACTGCTGTGATGCTGTCGAGGTTCTCGGTCGTCTGTCCTGCATTCGGATCGCCGACCTGCGTGCGCCCGATCAGCAGCCACGCGGCGATGCCGTAGCTGAGGCCCGCCAGGGTATAGACGGAGAGGAGAACGCGATCGGTGTTGATGCCGGTGAGGCGCGCGGCTTCGCGATTGTCTCCCGTGGCGTAGACGTGCCGGCCCCAGGCGGTCTGGTTGAGCCCGTACCAGACGAACGCATAAAGGACGAGCATCAGCACGACGCCGTAAGTGAAGTCCGTCCCACTGATGTTGAACGTGCGGCCCCAGAACAGCTCGAGCTTGGGCAGCCCGGTGAAGGTCAGGTCGTTCGAGATGATGTGGGTCAAGGCGAAGGCGATGTTCAACGTGCCGAGCGTGATGATGAACGGAGGCAGCCGAACGCCGGTCACGAGGCCGCCGTGCAACACCCCGAAGCCCACGCAGACCAGAATCCCGAGGAGGAGCGCCGGCAAGGCCGGAACGCCATTCGCGACCGCGAGCTTCGTCATGATCACCTGCCCGAGCGCCATGACGGTGCCCACCGAGAGATCGATGCCCGCCGTGAGGATGACGAGCGTCTGCCCGATCGCCAGGACGCCGACGATCATCACCTGCTGCAGCACCAGCGAGAAGTTCTCTGCCTGGAAGAACCGGTCTGTCTTCAGCGAGAAGAACGCCATCGTGACGACGAGCGCGATGAACGGCCCTACCGTCGGCGCCGTGATCACACGACGGACGACCTGCAGTGTCCCCGTCGGTCCCAAAAGCGGATCCTAAGGCCGCAACGGCCGCGACCGGGGGCGAGGAGGAAGCCCCCGGTTGCGGTCGCTGGAGGGACTACCTAGCCCCAGCAGTTGGCGAGGCCGTATTTGACGCTTTTAGAGGGCACGCCCTTCAACGGCTTCTTGGCGATCAGGTTGAGGCCGGTGTCGGTGTAGCCGGACGCCTTCGCTCCGCCGTTCGCGAACTTCACGACTGCTGCTACGCCCAAAGACGCCATCCGCAGCGGGTACTGCTGCGACGTGGCGTCGATGATTCCGGCACGGACGTTGCGCACGCCGGCGCAACCGCCGTCCACGGACACGATAGTCACTCCGCTCGGCTTCTTGCCGGCGTTCTTGAGAGCCGTCCAGGCGCCTGCGGCGCTCGGCTCGTTGATGGTGTAGAGGACGTTGATGTTCGGGTTCTTCTGGAGGCAGTTCTCCATTGCCGGCTGCGACTGGGTCTGCTGGCCGCCGCCGTTCGCCACACAGGCGATCTGCTTGTCGTTCTTCTTGATGCCGAACCCCTTCAGGAACCCGTTGTGGCGCAGCGCACCTACGGATGACCCCGCGTGCTCGTCGAGCATCGCGATCGTCACCTTGCGCCCCTTCGTCGCCGCGCGTGCGTACTTGCCGATGAACACGCCGGCGTTGAAGTTGTTCGTGGCGAACAGCGCGTCGACCGCAGTCGTGGGGCTGGTCGGCGAGTCGAGCGCGATGACCAGCACTCCCTTCGCCCTCGCCTGCGCGATTGCCGCGTTTTCGGCCTTCGCGTCGGCGACCGTGATCAGGATCCCCTTCACGCCGGCGGTCACCATGTTCTCGATCGCGGTGATCTGGCCGGCGTTGTCGGAACTGCTCTTGCCGGCGGCGTAGATCAGCTCTGCACCGGCCTTGCTGGCCGCCGCATTCGCTCCCGCGTGCATCTTGACGAAGAACGGGTTGGTCGCATCCTTCGTGATCAGCCCGACCTTGACGGTCGCGCCTCTAGCCGTCGGCTTCGCGGCTGCCACCGAGACGACGACGGCCATGACGACCAGAACGGCGAGTGCTGTGAGAAGACCAAACCTCCATGGTCGGCGTTCGCCTCCTTGCGGATGGCGCATGCGTTCCTCCCTTCCCTCATTGCCCAGATTGTGGTACCGATAACACGGTGGCGGTCGAAAAGTCAAGCGCCACAGACAGGCTTGGCATGATTCCTGGCCAAAAAACCGTGTTACCGATACCAAGAATGAATCCAGGCAACACCACGATCAGAGACGTTGCCCGCCTGTCGGGGGTCTCCCCGATGACGGTTTCGCGGGTGATCAACGACAGCGAGCGCGTCAGCCCCGAGACGCGGAAACGCGTCGAGGACGCGATCTCCGAGCTCGGGTACGTTCCTAGCCGCCTCGCCCGCGGGCTCAGCCGCCAGCGAACGGGCACGCTCGCGGTGATCGTCCCGGACGTCGCGAATCCGT
>WNGI01000710.1_pt1 | contig 28611 bp, 18 predicted proteins | sample 5400621 | NCBI WGS metagenome assembly WNGI01 (sample SAMN13153374, study PRJNA577476) | soil metagenome | isolation source: 20 cm soil or saprolite under Garry oak tree replicate 1 | place: USA:California | collected 2016-06-15
ATCCAAAGCCCGGAGAAAGGGTCCTCGATGCGTGCGCCGCGCCCGGCGGAAAGACCGGTTACATCGCGCAACTCATGCAAAACCTTGGAATGATTGTGGCTTGCGATCGCGACATCGAGCGGCTGGAAACATTGAAGGAGAACATGGCGCGCCTCGGTGTGGTAATTGCGCACATTCTGCGTCACGATTGGACACGCAGTCATGTCTCGCCAGAGATTGCAACGTTGGCGCCATTTGATCGCATTCTGGTTGATTCGCCGTGCAGCAACACCGGAGTAATGCGCAGGCGCGCAGACTTGAGGTGGCGATTACGACGAACCGATTTCGACCGAATGCAACAGTTGCAGATCGAGATCGTTCGTGCTCTCATTCCGCTCCTAAAACCGAACGGCGTGCTTGTTTACAGCACATGCAGTCTTGAGCCGGAAGAAAACAAGGAGGTCGTTCGTCGCATTCTCGCGCAAACGTCCAGTTTGAGCTTAGAAACGGAAAGATCTTCGCTGCCCTTTCGCGATGGTTTTGATGGCGCTTACGCAGCCAGACTCGTTCGCAACACGCCGAGCGACTAAGTTGCATACAGCGCGGCTGGTGGAATGATAAGCGGCTATGCACGACGACCGATTCGACAAACTCGCAAAACTCCTCGTGGAGTATTCCATTCGCCTGAAGCGCAATGAGACGGTCCTGATCGAAGCGTTCGATATTCCCGACGAAATGACCATCGCGCTGATACGCGCGGTGCGGAAAACAGGCGGTGTGCCCTTCGCGCAAACCTACTATACCCGTGTGAACCGCGCGCTCGCGCTCGAAGCCTCAGATCGACAGCTAAATCTGATGGCAAGCCACGAGCTGACACGAATGAAAAAAATGAATGCATATATCGCAGTGCGCGGCAGCAACAACATCACGGAATTGTCCGATGTGCCGCCGGAGAAGATGAAGCTGATCGGCCGAAAAATGCGGCGGGTGCAGGACCAGCGGGTCAAAAAAACCAAGTGGGTTGTCTTACGCTGGCCGACTCCTTCCATGGCACAGCTTGCCGGAATGAGCACGGAAGCATTTGAAGATTTCTATTTCGATGTGTGCACACTGGACTACCGCAAACTGCTGCCCGGAATGAAGGCCCTCAAGCGGTTGATGGAAAAGACCGATCGTGTTCAAATCAAAGGCCCCGGTACCAATCTGCGTTTTAGTATCAAGGGAATTCCAGCCGTCATCTGCGGTGGCGACCGCAACATTCCCGACGGCGAAGTTTTCAGTTCTCCTGTGAAAGATTCCGTTGAGGGCCATGTCACCTTTAATGCGCCAAGCATTTATCAGGGAATCGCTTTCGATGGCATCCGTTTGGAATTCAAAAGCGGAAAGATCTTAGATGCGACGAGCAATGAGACCAACAAGCTGAACAAGATGCTCGACTCGGATCCAGGCGCGCGTTACATCGGCGAGTTCTCACTTGGCTTTAATCCGCGGGTATTCCAACCGATGCGCGACATATTGTTTGACGAGAAAATCGCTGGCTCTTTTCATTTCACGCCGGGACAAGCTTACGAGGAAGCGGACAATGGGAATCGGAGCCAGGTTCACTGGGACATGGTAAACATCCAGCGTCCGGATTACGGCGGGGGAGAAATCTACTTCGACGGCAAACTGCTTCGCAAAGATGGGAAGTTTCTGCCGAACCAACTGCACTCCCTAAACTGGAAGTGATTGTAGGTACGTCCCATAGGTCACCTTAAACCTATGGGAAATGGGCGCGCAGATGTCGTGCCCGTCAGGCTCGCTTCGGTCCGCCAAGAAGGTTGAGCTGCATCATGGCGATGTTGCCGCTCTCGCCAAGCTCCAGATTCGCGATTTCAAACATTGGCGTTGGTTCGGCTGGGCCCGCTCCGGCGCTAGGCAACTGCACGAAAACCTGTTTGGAATTCGAATTAAGGACAACTGACGCGATCTCGAATGTCGGCGAAAACTCGACTGTGCTGATTCCGCACGGGACTGTCACGAGGACAATGGCCTTTTCCGGCTGCGATGGCGTGAGTTGGATTGGTGCGGCCTCGAAATTAGGGACCACTTGCAATCCCGCGGCCGCAAATGAAGGCGAACCATTCGTAGTGAGCCTCGGCTGTTGAGACGGAGTAACCCGAATAGCCCCTAGAGTGCCGGCGACAGGCTGAACCTTTGCGACTTCAAAGCTGACCTGCGAATTGCTCGCTGGCTGTTGGTTCTCGGACCTGGCCAAACGCATCGTGACAACGTTGGAAGCGGGGCGCACTTTCAAGCAACCCATTTTAAAGCTGGGCGTCAGCTGGATAGCTGCGATCTCGAAAGAAAACGTTACGTGCACGGATTTCTGCACCGGACCATGGGGCTGTGGTTTGACCATGCTAGTTGATGGCGGCTTGTTTAGTGGAGCCGTTGAGATTCGGGTTGTTTCAGGCATGATTGCAGGTGTGGTTGGTTGTGGCAATCCGGGCTCAGTAAGAATTGTGTTCGAGAAATCAGATGCGGGTTCGGTGACCGCTTCGGCTGCGGGGGATTCAATCGCAGTGACAGTCATTTCGTAGCGCATAGGTTCTCGTTGTTCTATCGATCCAACTTCAGACTGGGCTGACGTTACCACGGCGGGTAGCGCGAATTCCTCTGGTCCTCGGGAAATTTCACTTAATTCGTCTGATTCGGAACAGAGCTGTCGCTTGGCTTCGCGCCAATCCGAATCTGGGTTCCCCGGCAGCCCAAATCTACAGCGGCGTCCGAAAATGGCTTGGGCGCGAAGGCCAATCTCCTCGTCCGACGGATCATGGAGTCGTCCCGCCTCGCGCATTGGGACGACTGCCAAAGCCGGGGCTATTTCAGGCGTCTGCGGGACACTCGGACGCAGGGTTTCCGCCGTTTGTTCGACAGCAGGCTCCGCTGACCGCGGCAACAATTCGCCATCTGGCTCTCCCTTGCGGTAAGCCTTAGGTTGGCCCCCTTCGACAAGGGCAACTTCAGGCTCGGCTGACGTTACAACTGCAGATGGTGTGACTTTCTCCGCTCCTTCGGGAATTTCATTCCGCTCTTCTGCCTTTGTCTTAGAAGGCCCACTTAACTCACTGGGTGCCAAAGCCGGAGCTATTTCAGGCGTCTGCGGGACACTTGGACGCAAGGTTTCCGCCGTTTGTTTGACAACTGGCTCCACTAACGACTCAAAGACCGGCTCAGTGAGCGGCGACATTTCGCCATCTGGCTCTGCCTCGCGGTAAGCCGGGGCTTGCGACGATTTTCCTACGAAATCAACCGACCGCTCGAATGCGCCGCTCAATTCCGCTGGAGGCAGGGCAGTGTGTCGCACCGCAGGCTTCCAGGGTTGTAATTGCGCTGAAATCTGGCGGGGTCCTCCAACAAAGCCGTTGCCTTGTACACTGCTCGTCTGCGCTGGCGCGACTCTCGGCTTGAATATGGCGCCATCAGCGGCCGCAGCACCGGGCGGAGGTTCAAGCCGCAAGTGACGCGGGATCTTGAAGAAACGCCAGCGAACGACGGGCACGATCACCAAAGCCAGCAGAAGTAAACCGGCAAAGAGTAGTCCACCGACAATCCACATTCTTCTTTCGCCCGAAAGCAGGGGCGAGACTTTAGCGGCCACTGCTGCAACAGCGGATTTCTCGGACGGACTTGTTTGGACAGGGGTCTGCTGGTTATTCTGTGCGTTGGAAGCAGACGACGCATTCGCCGTCTCAGCCGCTACAGGTTGCGCCGCGGTTGTTGATTTGCTGGCACCTGCGGGGGGTTCCGATAATGATTGTTGTGCCTGAGGGTTTGTTTCCGCAGCGGGCTCGCTCGAGAGAGAAGTAGCCGGTTGTCCAGCTGTCTGCTGAGCACCCGCAAGTTCCATCCCAGTATTTTGTCCCTGCCCTGCCGGGCCCAAGGCAAGCGCTTCTCCCTTCGACGATCCGCCTTCTTTATTTGCAGCAAACACTCTGTCTGGGATTGGACTCGGCTCAACTGCCGGACCACCCTCTCCCTGCGACGCACCAACATTTGTCGTGTCGAACGCGACCGCTGGGGCGGTCGAACCTTCGGGCCTTTGCATCCATCCGACATCGTAAAACGCGTCAGCGAAAACACTGTTGAGTGCTGGCGAATAAATCTTATTGGCAGAACCGGTCCAGTCACCGGCTTTTTCGGGATTATTATGCTTGTACTCCCACGCTGCCTGGGCATAATAGAGTGCCGGCGTGTCGCCCGTAAATTGAAACTCTTCCATCATTGAATGCGCTCGGCTCTCTTTGCCCTCCATCAAGAGCGTCATGTAAATTTTGAATTTGATCAGCTCGGCCGCCTGGTTCTTGTCGCCGCCCGGGGTTTGCTTGTATAACGCCTCGAAACGCTCCTGCGCCTTTGCGTAGTCCTTCTTCTTAAAGGGAATTTGCGCCAGATTATATTGAGCTTCGCGGAACTTCGGATCCAGCTTGGCTGCCTTCTTAAATGCAGCTTCGGCTTGGTCAAATTGCTGCTGCTGCATCAAAATCTCTCCACGCAAATTGAGGGTTGCTGGCTGGTTCAGGTCAGCCTGATCCGCTTGATCCACTAATTTAAGCGCTGTCGCGAAATCGCGCTGGCGAAATGCCTGCTGGGATTGCTCAAATTTTGAACGGGCAAGGACCTTAGTTTCTTGCGAGCGCTCGGCGGCTGTCTTTAGTGGCAACGAAGGCCGTCCTTCGCCAGCCGGCCTTTCCAGCAATCCGATTTCGTAAAGCGATTCTGCGAAAAGTTTGTTCAGCTGCGGTGAGAAATTCTTCCCTGCTGCGCTGGTCCAATCTTTCGCTTCATTTTGATTCTTCTGTTGGAGCGCGACGGCTGCCTTCACATAATCAACGGCCGGGGTATCGGGCGAAAGCTCCAACTTGGCCAGAATGGAATCGACCATGTTCCCTTTGCCCTCCATCAGGTAGGTCAAAAGAATTTTGTATTGGATCAGTTGCGAAGAATCTTTTGCCAGATCGGGCCCACCAGTGGACAGCAGTTGCTCGAAACGTTTTCGCGCCTCCGGCCAATCTTTTTTGAGGAACGGAATCTCCGCCAGGTTGAACCCCGCATTCCAAAATTTCGGGTCGATCCGTGCGGCTTCCTGCAATGCGGTTTCGGCTTGATCGTAACTGCCTTGTCGCATCAGGATGACGCCGCGCAGATTTTTTGACGCGGCAAGATCAGGTTGCCGGGCATCGATGGCGTCGAGTTGCTTTAACGCCTCCGAAAATTTCTTTGAATCGAACGCCTTGTAAGCGGCGTTGTACATCTCCTCCAGCTCCGCTCTGGTCGGGGCAACATTGTCCGCTGCAAATGAATTTGCCGCCAACCAACCAAGCGCCATCGCGGCCACCGCCGTCATCCTCCATACTCTCATGGAGTAATGATTGAAGCTCTGTTCAGGGCGTCTGACAAGTGGAAAGTTGCTTGTGCTAATCGATTTTCAGCGTGTTTCGGAAAAATCGCAAACCGATCGTGATCACCTAGTTCAGTCATTGAGATTGGCTACGATCCGTAAACCTTCCAAAGTGAGGTGGGGACGAATCACACTGATCTCCGGCAAGCGCCCAGCGATCAGACGCGCGTATCCACCTGTCCCTATGACATGAACCTTCTTGCGCGGGAACTGTTCTGCTTTGATTCGTGCAAGGATTTCCCGAACCAATCCACGATATCCGAATACCGCGCCAGATAGCATCGCCCCGATTGTCGATTTACCGACCGCGCGTCGCGGCTCTTTCAACGAAATCCTGGGCAGGAGCGCCGTTCGCTGGTAAAGAAAGTTAGTCATTGCTTCGAGTCCCGGCGCAATCACGCCGCCGACGTACGTGCGGCGCTCGGAAACGATGTCGAAAGTCACCGCGGTACCAAAATCCACCACGACCGCGGGAAATCCATAAAGTTCCGCAGCTGCAGCAGCGTTCGCCAGCCGGTCCGCGCCGATCGACTGCGGTTTGGGATAATCAATTCCCACGCTCAGATTCAGCTTCCAATCCAGCCAGAGTACCTTGGCCCTTTTTTTTGCCGCCTTTGATATTGCGGAGTTTTTTTCCGGCACTACCGACGAGACGACCACCTTCCGCACTTTTCGCTTTCTAAAAAATCCGGCGACGACGGCGCTTGTGAGCTCGCCAGTACTGATCCGGGCAGGAGCCGAGACCCATCTTCTCGATGCAAACGCAAACTTTGCATACGAGTTACTGATATCGATCAACAAATAGTCGGTCATTTGTGTGGCTTACAGACCAGCGTTCGCGTCTGGTGGATAATGCCTCTGTGCTCCATCTGCCTGCTGCCAGGCTCTAATTTCGTTTTCAAGGCGAGTGATCCACCCCATCCGCCTGCTCACGAAGCGTCGTGAGCTGGGCACGGAGCGTCGATATCTGGGCACTTTGGCCGATGACAAGATCGAGCGCATCGAAGGCAGGTTTAATGAGCGCGGCTTTGCCATCTCACGGGACGGAGCTTCTCTGATGATCACGCCGTGTTTATGAATAACCGAAAACAAAATCACAATGAAATTATGCAGTGGACACTACTATCACCAGGCGATGCCAGCCTTGGGCTTCGAGGCCCTTTTCAACAATGTGGGCGGAAACTTCAACAACACCGTTTGACCGTATAGCGCCGATTCATTACGGAAAATTGTCGCCCAGAATATATCGCCCGGGACAAAAGGACTTCTGCGTGCAGAAGTATTGAAGCATTCTCGTAGAGGAAGCGTTTAGGCGGTCGATCTGAAACTGGCAAAGTGCGGCTATATCTTTGAGATAAGTTTTTTGCAACGCGGAACGCCTCACATTCCACTCGGTCACGCCGGACTCCGGAATATCGATTTCGATCTTCTGGAAATCTTCCTTCCGAAGTCTTACTGGAAGGCGCTCGCCCTCTCGAATTAGGTCTCGGTGTGCGTAGATCGTGTCGCGAGCATCCAACAGAACGTTGTGGAGCAACTGTAATTCCTTATCGGGGAAGCGTCGGAAATCGGCACTGATCGCCGAGAGTCCGTTGTTGTTGCCAAACGAACGTGCATAGCTGATGACGATCCCGGTGTAGATGCAACGGCGCAGCTCCTGATTTTCAGACCGGAGTGCTAAGAGGTGCTTGCATGTGTAAAGGGCTTCTCTCATGTGGACTTCTGCCCAGTAAAGTGCCCGTAGTTTGTTTATCGGGAGAACGCTCATCGGCCAGACGAGATTATGCCGAAGCATTCGGCATTTAGGAAGCGGAATCGTTTCGGAACATCAATGTACGAGGCTGCTAGAACGCTCGGAGTCATTCATAGCTGATCGGTACCCGAATCTGCGACACTGTTCTGGGTTTGAACCGCCACTTTCGAAACGCATCGGTTGTGACCTTATCGAGAATCCCATTGCCTGTGCTTTGATCCATCACCGCACTCGTAACGTTGCCGCTCGCGGTATCAACGGTCATGAGACAAACGCCGCTCCAAGTAACATGCGCCCGCCTCGCTTGGTAGGGGTACTCGGGTATAGGGGTGCTCACTGCCACGGCCTTTGCAGCTGACAACGACATCGTGCCCACAATGGGTTGGGCAGCGGGCGTCACGCGCTTTTTTGCGCGAGTTTTCTTTCCCGTGGGCGGAGCTGGTGTTGCCAGTTCTTCTGCACGCGGCGTCTCCTCGGCAACGGGCGGAGGCTTTTCGCTCGCCGCCTCAGTTGGAATTTCAACCATTGGTTCCGAGGTTTGCTTTTTGGACCGAGGTGTTGGCGTTGCCTTCACGGTTATCGCAGGTTCCAAAAGCTTTGGCGAAGCCGCATCTTGGGCTCGCGCAACCTGTGACGCGCCGAACGCAATGCTACTACACATAATAGAGAGAAGAATTCCCCTGTGGAAGCACATCTAGAAATTCTCCGCCGCTTTCCGCTCTCCGCAATCCTCAATCCTCAATCCGGAATCAATAGCTCGGTTTATTTCCGCTTCAAGATACTTCATCTGCTTCGTTCCAGCTTTGCTGCTGCTATCCGGCCTCTCTTCAATCAATTCGTCGGGCGGCACGGTGTGAAACGAAACCACCGCCCAATCCGCGTCTCTTCCAACCAATCGGTCGGCTGTGGTACGGTAAGCCAAGCGCAATCAGCAACGGAATCGGATACGCAAAGTTTTTCAGCCGGTCATATGATGCTGTGATTCGTGTTCACGATGCAGGTGACGAGAGCCGTTGCGGATTCCCAGGAGAGCGTGGTCAACGTCGCCAACGCAAGCGACAGCTAAATCAGCATTGACGACAATGGTACGCTCTAACCAAAATCGTTCGACTCGAACATTTCGCCCGGCGCTTATGAAAAAAGTGGCGCAGCGACGACAAAAGGCTGTTCACTTGGCGAAACGAGCTGGACGCCTGCTAAAGGCTTCCATGAAATTCGTTCAGCAACGCTGGGCTAAATCAGACCGGGATAAGCATTCGACGACCTCTACACACGTTTACGAGATTCGGCCACGAGCCGACAAACGGAGTGTCGATCTAATTAGTGATGCGCTTCCCTGCAGTCCGCTGTGGTATCGCGGACCAAACGCACTCAGGGCTGCAATCGACTATGCAAAGTTTTACAGTCATTTACATGATGTTGTGATTCGCGTTTACGATGATGTCGGCAACGTGGTCGAAAGGCACGAGCAGGCCGCTGGCGATTTCCGAGAGTTCGAACTCAGAACAACGCGCCCCTGATCGCAGGTGCCTGCCATATAGGACTTAAGTCCAACATGTGAACCGCGCGTTGACAAACATATTGCAGCCATGAAAAAACCTTTCACGCTCTTGGCGTTTAGAGAGGCACGAAAAAAGTTGGAGTTTGTCTTGCCCGTTGATGGCCGCGGTCACAATAGTTTTCGCCCAGCAAAGGCGTTGCCCCGGAGGAGACGAGGCTACGGCAGAAAGGTAGGGGCGGTTATCCTTTAAGGAAGACCTTATTGCGGCGTGAGCTTCAGCTGTTACGACAACCCTTCAGCTTCGCAGCCGATCTGATGAAGCGGGCAATGTGATTGAGACGCACGAGCAAGCGGGCGAGTTCACAGCGCGGTGAGCGCTGCCAGCAAGTGTTTCGTTGTGCGTGCGGAAGAAAAGCTGACCGCGTTTTTAGAATTGGAATCAGTGATCGGCACGGTCTGCTTAGCTCTTTATCCGAAGTAGTCTTTTGATTTCAGTGTCTGCCAAACCCCCAAAACCTGGGTATGGTTTATTTGGACGATTCGAATATGCCGAGGTTCGCTGAAGCGGCCCGGACGTCCTTCTCTGGCGGTAATCGGAAAACGCGCTCGAAAACCGGATAGCACACCAGGCACATTTAGCGTCTCCCGAAGAGAGCAAGAGTGCTTTCTGAATAGATCCCGCCACAATTGTTCTTCCGGCGTATTCGCTCAAACCTGCTATTATGCACGCGCTACATGGAAGGCTTTCCAGCGTCAAGTGCCGGTCGCTTGCGACACTTGCCTCGCGCGCGTAGCCTCGCTTGATGAGAAGATTGGTGCATCGCCCGCGGCGCTTGCGGCGTTCCCCCGCTTTGCGAAATCTCGTCCGCGAAACGCAATTGAACGTCCATGATTTTGTTCTGCCGCTGTTCGTAAGCGAAAAACTGGATGAACGCCGGCCCATTGGAAGTATGCCGGGAGTTTTTCAGTTGCCGGTAGAACAAATTGGCGACGAAGCGTGCCGTGCTCGAGACCTCGGGCTCCAGGCGATTCTGCTTTTCGGGATCCCACAACATAAGGACGAACAGGCCAGCGGGGCTCACTCAGAAAATGGAGTCATTCAAAAAGCCGTGCGATCCATTAAATCAAAATGTCCAGATTTGGTCACAATCACCGACGTTTGCCTTTGCGAATACATGAGCCATGGCCATTGTGGCGTCACACGTATCGACGGAGACCATTTCCATGTTCTCAACGACGAAAGCGTCGAGCTTTTGGTCAAAACGGCGCTCTCTCACGCGGCAGCGGGTGCAGACATGGTCGCGCCAAGCGACATGATGGACGGCCGGATTGGCGCAATTCGCGAGGCGCTCGATGACGGAGGCTTCGATCAAACTGGGATTATCAGTTATGCGGCCAAGTTTGCTTCGTCATTTTACGGACCATTCCGCGAGGCAGCCGAAAGCCCGCCGCAATTTGGCGATCGCCGTTCGTACCAAATGGATTTCGCCAACGCAAATGAAGCCCTGCGCGAGGTGGCCCTGGATATCGATGAAGGAGCGGACATCCTGATGGTAAAACCTGCGTTGCCGTATCTCGATATCTTATGCCGCGTCCGCGAGCGCTTTGGAAAACCGACTGCCGTTTATCATGTTAGCGGCGAGTATGCCATGGTCAAAAGCGCTGTCGAAAAAGGGCTCCTCGATGAGCGCGCCGCTGTGCTTGAGATCATGACTGCGCTCAAGCGCGCCGGCGCGGATGTCATCGTCACTTATTGGGGGCGCGAGCTTGCGAAATGGCTGCGGGAGTAACAAGCAGCGGTGAAACTACGCGACATGCCCGGCTAAAGCGGCTCGCGTTTCTATGGGCGCAGACACAAGGATTTTCCGCATGCGCGATGGAAGTAACTTTGCCAAACTGCCGGTACCGTGCCGACGTGGCCACGTGTCGATGGCGGCAAAACAAGATTGGATCGACAGCAATCTTTGAATGCAAACAAGCGCTTTGCGACTTGCGACGAGACAATTGTCATAGCGAAGCTGCGCGTCGCCGTCTCGAGGCGATCTGCAAACGCCGCCAACTTCTCGAAACGCAGCTGCACGCGCACTATCCGAATCTGCGGAATGGTGATTCGCTCTTCCCTGAGTTCGATTCGCAGAACTTCAGCGCGATCGGTCACCGCGGTTACGCGCGTCTCTTGCGTAACCTGCGTGGGCTGCAAAATCGCCTCTACGATTGCACCAAGTTCGACAAACTAATCCGTTACCGTTGCGCAAATTTGTTTTTCATTGTGCTACCCGAGCAATTATTCCGCGAATCGGAAGTGCCCGTCGGCTGGGGCGCTCTGGTGGAATCCGACGGCGCGCTCACACTCGCGCGCAACCCAATCTGGCAAGACGCCGCAGCCGAGGATCGCATTCGCCTTTTGCACCGAATCGCCATGGCTGGGACACGCGTCCTGAATCGACAGCTGGAAATCGCACGCAACGAAATCGCACGGGGCCGATTTACCCCGTAGCTGCCATTAAACGGCACATTGCCAGGGATGGGCTCGCATGTGAGATCTGGCGCTATTTCCTTTGCCTGACCGTATCACGGACAGCACGGCAGCATTGTTGCCTCAGGTCGACGGATGCCACTCGTTACAAACTTGTTATTTGCAAGGTAGCCGACTTCCAATGTAGTCAAAAATCTTCTCGGGCATTTTCATTTGCTCCCACGCGCCTAATCCTGCTGTTATAGCTAAGGGCCACAAGATGAAGAAGCTAACAGTGCCGACGGCTGCTTTATCAAGCCATTTTCCCGAACCAATCTGGACAGTAAGTGTATCACCTGATTGATAGAAAACGATGTTCAATGACGTAGCCATCCCTACAAAGTCACGCCATCCGCCACGCTTTTTTACCTGGAGAAGGTCGCCTCCATTTTCGGCTTTCATCTGTTGCGAATCGAAACCGAGAGAATCCAACCACCCCTTGACGTCGGCGATAAGAGTTGAAGTGTCTTTCGCCGAGCAGATGTATTTGCGGGATTTGCCTCCGGGGACTTGCGGAGCCTCGCTGCCCTGCTCCCCGAGCATAGTGCCGCAATTTTGGCAGAACTTCTGCCCTTTCACAGCTTGTTTGCCGCACTTCGGACAAAATAAATGTTCCGCGACCGGGGAAAAGCTAGTCACTGCATTCTTCGTCTGCTGCATGTTCATCTCTTCTTCGAGACTATTTAATGCTGCATCAACCTGTGTAGCGATCTTAGCCAACAGATCATCGCGTCGCTTCAATTCCAGTAAGAGTTCGCGTATCTCGACAGGCGATCGGCTAGTCCGAAGCTCTTCCTGAATTTCAAAGAGCAGTGTAATCTGGTTTTGAGAACTCATCGGTTCAGGTGAATCAATTCGTTCCTTCAACGTGCTGAGATATGAAACTGGAACGGGCGGTGGGACCGGAAGCGGGTCAGGCAATGGCGGCGCAGCGGATGCCGAATAGATCGATTTAATCAGCGAAAGCACCGACTCACTGTCGCCGCGCCGACAATCTGTGATTTGAATCTGATTCAGCGGTGCAGGCAAAAGATTGATATTAATCCCGTCAGAAATCAGCACAGGAAGGATCGTCTTGCCGAGTTTGGTAACGTATTGCAACTCACTCTTGCACGCTTCCGATTGCCAGGACTCAGGCGAGAGAGCGAGAATAAATACATCGCAACTGCCGATATTCTCCAGAATGTTATCCCACCAGCGCTGCCCGCCTGTCAGAGTTTGATCATACCAGATATCAATTCCGGCTGCCTGCAGGTCATGAACCAGCTTTGTGACTACGTCTGCATTGTGTCGACTATAACTAAGAAACACCTTTTTCATGCGTTCCGAGGTTCTAAAGGCTTATCCGTGATACACCCGGTGATCGCAAAATGTAAATTCTTTTCGCTCGAGAATAAATTGAAGGGCAAATCAGATACCACAACCAGCACGAATTTCGTATCAGAACGCTGACAGGTTGAGTTAGTCGGCAACGGGCACGAGCAAATTGTGCCCGGTCATTTCTCTTGGCTGCGGCAATCCCAGCAGAAACAAAAGAGTCGGCGCCACATCGGCCAGAATTCCGTCTTCGCAGCGAAACTTTGCTGCATCTCTGGCGACGTAAATGAAATGCACAAGGTTGCTGGTATGCGCGGTGTTGGGTGAACCATCCGCGTTGCGCATCTGCTCGCAATTTCCATGATCGGCAGTGATCAGGCATTTGCCGTCCAGCTCAAGAAGTTTTGGGATGATTCGCGCTATGCATTCATCCACGGTTTCGACGGCCTTGATTCCCGCCTCGACCACGCCGGTGTGGCCGACCATGTCGGGATTGGCGAAGTTTAGGACGATCAGATCGTAATTCGCCATGAGCGCGAGCACTTCATCGGTGACCTCAAAGGCGCTCATCTCCGGTTTCAAGTCGTAGGTAGCGACTTTTGGTGAGGGAATCAGTTTGCGGTCTTCGCCCGGAAACGGTTTCTCGATTCCGCCATTAAAAAAGTAAGTCACATGCGCGTATTTCTCCGTTTCAGCGATGCGCAGTTGTGATTTGCCTGCAGCGCTCACGACGTCAGCCAGGATGCCGTCAAGCTCTTGCTGTGGAAAAAGGAACGGCGACGGGAAACGGACGTCGTATTGCGTGAGGCTGACAAAATGGACTTGCGGCCACACCTCGCGGTCGAAGCCGTCGAAATCCTTCAGCAAAAAGGCTTGCGATAATTGCCTCGCCCGATCGGCGCGGAAGTTGAAAAAGAAAACTGAGTCGCCATCGCGCACCCGCTGCTCGTTTGGGTGGGAGAAAATCAGCGGCGGCATAAACTCATCCGTCTTGCCAAGTGAGTATTGTCGCTCAACCGCTGCGGAAGGCGATGATTTGCAGAACTCGCCGCGACCAAGAACGATTGCGTCCCAAGCTTTTTTCGTGCGGTCCCAGCGCCGGTCACGATCCATCGCAAAATAGCGGCCAATCACGGTGACTATCTTGGCGCTGCTCTTCTCCAGCTCCTTTTCGCAGGTTCTCAAAAAACCAGCCCCGCCAGTGGGTGACGTGTCTCGCCCATCGGTGAAAGCATGGACGAAGATTTCGGCTACATCTGCTTCACGCACGGCGTTAGCAAGCGCGATCATGTGCGAATAATGGCTGTGTACACCGCCGTCGGAAACGAGCCCCAGCAAGTGAAGCCGGTGACCACGCGCATCCGCGAATGTTTCTTGTAAAACTTGGTTACGAGTTAGTTCGCCCTCGTCGATCGCTTTGTTAATTCGCGTCAGATCTTGATAAACGATTCTACCTGCCCCCAGATTAAGGTGGCCAACTTCCGAGTTGCCCATCTGTCCCTTCGGTAAGCCGACATCGACGCCACTGGCGCTTAATTTAGAAGATGGATAATCCCGATAGAGCTTGTCGTGAAAAGGAGTGTACGCGAGGAGCGTAGCGTCTCCATTCTCATTGCGCTTTTCCGCGCCGCCCGGATTGATGCCCCAGCCGTCGCGAATGATGAGCATCACCGGACCAGCCATACGTCGCGCACTTTGCTGGTGAATGCCAAGGCCGACAAGCGGTTCTTTCGTTGACAACCGGATAAACGCGCGCCTAGATCGGCCTCGTGAAATGGCGCAATCAATTCCTCGCGCTTTTTTGCCTTCTCGCGTTTGCCGGCGTCGGGGTTCTTTACTTTCAACACTGGGTCATTCGCAAGCCTTTTGGAATCATTGTGTTTGTTGGAGAAGGCCTGTCGCCGGCTCGGCTGGCGCCCACTCGTACTTACGCCGGGGGCGCGGGGACGCGCCTGAACCTGGACTCGATGCCTCAGGCAGCTTTGATGATGAATTACTCGAAGGATTTCGCCGCTCCCGATCAAGCCGCTGCCGCAACCGCAATCGCGACAGGTGAAAGGGTGGCCAATCGCGCCCTTGCTATTAATGGTGATGGGAAACCTATTAAGAGCATCATTGAGTTGGCGCACGAACGGGGACGAACTACCGGATTGGTGACGGATACAAGACTTACTGATCCGACCAGCGCGGCCTTTTACGCGCACCCGACCGAATCGACCGATTTCGACAAAATCGCGACTGAGTTCGTGGATCGTGCGAACATCGACATCGCAATGGGTGGCGGCGGGGCGCAATTTCTTCCGGTCACGAAAGGTGGAGAGAGGCAAGACAATCGCGATCTGTTGCTCGAACTTCGCGGCAACGGATTCGATATTGTTCGGACACGAGCGGAGCTGGAGACAATCCCCGCGTGGCGCCGGCCGAAACTCTTTGGTGTTTTCAGTGATGGCGATCTCGCTTTCACGAACCAGGTAGAAGAGAGAACTCACCAGCCCAGCCTTTCAGATATGGTACGGCGAGCCATCCAACTGCTTCAATATAACCCGGGTGGCTATCTACTGGTTATCGACGCAGGGTTGATGCGCAAAGCAGCACAGGAGAACAACGGAGAAAGGACCCTCAGCCAAACAGTCGAACTAGACCGAGCAGTCGGCACTGCTCGAAGCTATGGAGGACCAAGATCCACAATTGTAGTCTGCGGTGATGTGGCAATCGGTGGACTAAGCTTGAATGGCTTTCCTTTTCGCAAAGATAGTGGCATCGCGTTGCTGGGCTTTAATTCAGCTGGCCAGCCTTGGATCACTTGGGCAACCGGTCCCCACGGCAGCAAGTCGTATGGCCCCGCAAAAATACCGGACAAAGACGCAGCCGAGACGCAGCAATCGGAACAGCCGGAACCCGCGACGTTCTACACGAAATCCGCACTGGTCACGGTTGAAGATGTCGTCGCGTTCGGCAGCGGCCCAGGAACAGATGCTCTGCAAGGAGTGGTGGAGAGCACAACTGTTTTCGAAATTTTGCGTGACGAGCTTTGACAAGCAATCTGGCGCCGGGGGACGCCGCTACACCGCCCATGCGCTCCTTACCTTCGCGTCTCGCGGTACGGCGCGCCAAGTCGATAAAAACCTAGCTGTTCCCCCACGTCCGTCGCCAATGAGTTGTCACCAGACAGCCGTGCCAGCTGTACAGCGGCTTCCGCGCTTTCGATTGCCTTCGCAAATTGTCCAGTCTCCGCATAGCCTGCTGCCAATGTACGCAGCACAACGGGGTTAGTGCCTCCCAACAGCTGATTAGCTTCGCCCGCAAGCTTGACCGCCTTGTTACCGTCTCGTAAGGCGTCGTTAGAACTGGTAGCCAGCAACCAGGCCAGATTAGTTAGAGCAGAAATTGACTTTGGAGAAATCTGCACGGCTTTTTCGTAATGGTAAATCGCTTCGGCCGTTACGCCTTTCTCATCGAGAGCTACAGCCAGAACCGTGTGACAATCTGCATCGTCAGGCCGAATGAGCAGGGCAGCGCGACAATACTGGACGGCAGTCTCGAGTTCGCCTTTCTCAAGCAAAGCACTGCCGAGACCATAAAGAGCGAGAAAGTAATCAGGACGCAGTGCCATTGCCTTGTGATAATGAACGATCGCTTCATCGACTCGTTTTTTGTGAAGAAGAGCATCCCCCAAAGAAACCTGAGCATCTGGATCATTTGGCTGAATGGCCACGGCTCGATCGCAATGGAGGATGGCCTCGTCCATTTCGCCTTTGGCTACAAGAGCCGTGCCCAGATTGTACTCGGCGTCCCAGGAATCCGGCTGCATTTGCAGGGCCGCCCGGTAATGAGCAATTCCGTCATCAAACCGGCCTTTTTGGAGAAGCACAAGGCCGAGGTTTGTGTGAGCCATCCAGCAGTCGGGGTTTCTTGCAAGAGTAATCCGCCAAAGAGTTTCGATGTCCCCATACATTGCAGCTTGCCGCCACGTCAACGCCGCCAAGCTGGCAAGCGCAAATAACGCCGTGCTCAAAATGAAGGCGCGACGCTGCTTAAACATGTCCGCCAGACTAACTGCGCCTGCCGAAACGAGCGCAATTGGCCCGATACATGCCAGATACTGATAGTGATCCGCCACAAACGTGTAGCGAAACGTAAACAGCATGATAAACCCGAGCACAGGGCTCAGGGTGATCACGAAGAACGCGGCCGCGACTTCCAAGCTGCGCCCCACATAACACCTCGCGAAGTAAATCACGGCGCACAACGCGATTCCGGCCAACAACCAGATGAAGTCCAGCGGGTGCGCCGGTGAGATGTTCCATCTTGGATAAATGAATGTCAGGTTCGTGGGGCAGATAAGCTTGCTCAAGTAGAACCAGACAGCCCGGCTCGCGACCAGAATTCGGTCAATCGGATTCAGAAAAGGAAACACGGCTCGGTTCGTGCCCTGATGGTAGCGCTCCCACCAGACTGCAAGCAGCCCCATCCCGATGCCCAGGATAACAAAAGGTACAATCTGGATCAGACGCTGTTTGGTAATCGGCCTTTTCTGTAGCCAGAGAATCAAGAGCAACGCAGCTGGCAAAGTACAGGCGGTGCTTTTGGCTGAAAGCGCCAGTACGTAAAGGACTAGGGCCAGCGCATAAAAACGCCACGGCCGCTTCGTCCGCTCGTCAATAAAAGCGATCCACGCAAGCAGCGTCAGGAGAAAGAAAAAGGCCATCAGCACATTCTTGCGTTCCGTGATCCAAGCAACCGATTCCACTTGCACCGGATGCAGAGCAAAAATCGCTCCGGCGAGCCACGCGCCCGGCACATTAAGGCGCGCAAGCACCCGCCACACCAGCAGCGCGTTGGCAACGTGAAGCAGGAGGTTAACCCAATGGTAGCCGGAAGGATTCAGACCCCAAAGCGCGCGCTCGATCCGAAAGGTGGTATAAACCAGTGGAAAATATTGAGAAGGCGAATCCAGCGAAAACCAAATTCGCCGTAAGCCATCGGATGCAGTCAGCAGATCATTCTTAATGATGTAATCATCGTCGTCCCACACGAATCCGCCGTTCCATGCAGGTCGATACGCAAAGATCGTCACACTCGCCAGAAGCAGGACGAAAAAAAGGGTGTGAGAATGTGCACGAAAGAGACGTTTATCGACTGCGTGCACGACTGATCTTGGTTTAGATGCCTGTTTCCGCGCGACGGTGATGGAAGAGATCCGCGAGTTTACAATTTGCAAACTCAACTGTGCTATAAAAGTAAGCCGCAGCTTTCATTCGAATTGATTGATCGTCGTAATGATTTTGCCGACTTCGTCGTCGCGAAGTTGCGGATGGCAGGGAAGGGAAAGACATTGTTTGGCGTGAGACTCGGCGTTCGGAAGACCGCGCGGGTCGCAGCGGACGCCTTTACAGCATCCCTGCCGATGTGCTGGAATTGGATAATGAATCAGGGTTTCGATCTCTTCCTTGTTGAGGAAGTCCGCCAGGCGATTTCGTTCCGCGCAACGGACAACGAACAAATAGTAAACATGACTTTGACGCTGCTCTGGCGCTGACAATAAGGAGATTCGGGGATTCTTTATCTCGGCGAAATATTTTCTCGCAATCTCTTGGCGCCGCGCGTTGAACTTTTCGAGCCAGCGCAGACGCGTCGAAAGAATCGCTGCTTGCATCTCGTCGAGGCGACTATTCAGGCCCGGTTCCGGGTGCTCATATCGCTTGCTCGTGCCGCAGTTTCGTAGAGTTTTGACGCCAGTCGCGAGTTCCTCCGAATTGGTCACCAGCGCACCGGCATCGCCTTTCGCGCCGAGATTTTTCGTCGGATAAAAACTGAAAATACCCCAGATGCCGAAGGTGCCGGCGTGCCGCCCGTTCCAAATCGCGCCGTGGGCTTGGGCGCAATCCTCCAGAAGATGAATTTTTGCACTCTTACAAAACGCCATCCAACGTTCCATCTCGCGCATCTGTCCATACAAATGAACTAGCAACAACCCCCTTGTTCGTGACGTTCGGCACCGCTCCGCACTGGCCGCATCGAGTAACGCGGTCGCGGGATCAATGTCGGCCAGCACCGGTGTGGCGCCAGCATGCATGATGGCCAGGATCGTCGCAATGGCAGTCATCGGTGTGGTGACAACTTCGTCGCCGGGTCCGATGCTCAACGCGCGCAACCCAAGCTCGATGCTTTCCATCCCATTGGCTACGCCGACACAGAATTTCGTGTCGCAAAAATTGGCCCACGCTTCCTCAAATTGTCGCACTTCACTTCCTAAAATGAACGAGCCCGAGCCAAAAACGCGTTCGACTGCTGCCAGTTCTTGTCGCCGCAATTCCTCCGGCTCTGATGTGAAATCATTCATCCGAATCATGGCGTGGGATTCCAATAATGGGCGCGGTGTTTCCGATAGTATTCGAGCGTCTGGGCCAAACCATTTCGCAGCGAGACTTTCGGAGACCAACCAAGCACATTGTCAATCTTGCTGAAGTCACCATAATAATCGCCGATGTCGATGACGTCCCGGTCGGCCGGGAATGGGACCAGCTCGTAATGTCCGCCGTGATTTAGATCAACAAGCAAGGTCGCTAATTCGTGCAAACTAATGTGCTCGCTGTGTCCTAGATTGAAGACCTCGCCTTCGGATTCCATTTGGGCCGCTGCCAGCAAGAACGCCTCCACAACATCAGTAACGAAATTAAAATCACGACGTTGATTTCCACTGCCGAAGACTTGAATCGGCTTGCCTTCGATGAGGTGACGAATCCAGACACCGAGAAACGTTTGACGGGCATCTTTGACACGCATGCCGGGGCCATAAGTATTTGTCAAACGCAACGCGCAGGTCCGGATTTTGTAAACATTGTTGTAGAGCAAATGATACCATTCTCCGGCTAGTTTATTGATGCCATTCACGTCGATAGGATTAACAGGATGTTTTTCGTCAACGGGCAAATACTGCGGCCGCCCATAAATCTGGCGGGTGCTGGCGAAAACAATTTTCACGCCCCGATTGTGCAGCCGGCAAGCTTCGAGAATGTGCAGTTGCGCCGCGGCGTTAATGTTCAAATCAGTGAGCGGATCTGTCATTGAATCGAGGTGGCTAGTCTGGCCCGCGAGGTTGAAGAGAAAGTTGCGTCCCTTGATCAGAGAGGCCATGGCGTTTGGGTCGCGTACATCCGCCATGTTCACTTCGACGCGATCCCGGATGCTATGGATATTGAAGAGGTTGCCGCCATATTCCGGAATCAGGCTGTCAACCAGCATGACTTTTGCGCCCAAGGTTACGAGACGCCGGGCCAGCGAGGAACCGATGAATCCCAGACCGCCAGTGATGAGGACATCCGACCGGGAGAAAATACTGGCGTCGAAGGGCACAGCAAACTGTAGGTCTCGAACAGGAAGATTTTCGATAACTTTTCGCGCTTTTTTTACGAAAATCCGACAGAGTTGGAATAGAACCTGACAACGCCTCGATGTGCGCCGAACGAACCACGCCTGACCTATCGTTAGTGATCCCGGTTTACAACGGCAGTCGCACAATCGGCCCGCTTGTCGAGCACATCACAAGGGTTTTCGCGTCCAAACCTTTCCAGATCGTTTTGGTAAATGACGGTTCCGAGGATGATAGCGAAATGATTTGCGTGAAGCTGGCTGAAAAATTTCCGCAGAGCGTGACGTTCGTGCATCTTAGTCGGAATTTTGGGGAGCACAGCGCCGTCCTCGCCGGACTCGGCCATGCGCGCGGTCGGTATATTGCGGTACTCGACGACGACGGCCAGAATCCGCCGGAAGAAATAGTACCGATGCTTCAAGAATTAAAGCGCAGGAACTACGATGTTGTTTACGGTCATTACATCGATAAACAACATTCATGGTTCCGCAACGCGGGGAGCAGATTCAACGATCGTATCGCGACGTTGATGCTGCACAAACCAAAAGAGCTTTATCTCTCGAGTTTTAAGGTTATGGACCGTTTCCTGGTCGATGAAATCGTCAAGTATCGCGGTCCGTTTCCGTACATCGACGGTTTGATTTACCGAACCACCCGCAAGATTGGGCAAATACAAGTCGACCATCACGCCAGCATGGCCGGACCGTCGCGCTACACATTTCGGAAACTCGTGCGGTTGTGGCTGAATATGTTCTTGAATTTTTCCGTCAAACCGCTGCGATTTTCGGTCTATGTCGGCCTGTTTGTAGCCTGTTTGAGCATCTTGGCGCTCGGTTTGATTTTGATAGACAAGATTTGGATCACCCCGAACCTGACACTCGGAGTTCCAACAGTGCTCGCGAGTATTGTTTTCTTTTCGGGCGTCCAGCTCATGATTCTTGGTCTGATCGGTGAGTACCTTGGCCGTCTATATCTCGATCAAACTGGCACGCCACAATACATCGTGCGCTACGTGATACATGCCGACGCCCAAGCAGACGCGTCCATTGCGTCTGGCCAACAATGAAGCGCTGCCTGTTTGATACCTGTACTCAGCAACGCTTTTTGTCATGACAACGCTGACGTGCAGGCGACAGGCAGTCTGGGCATTTTTGTGTCGCAAACGTAATCTCCAGTGAAGCCATCTGAATACGAGATCATGTTTCGCGTCGAGCAGACGCACTGGTGGTATCGCGCGCTGCACCGCCTAATCTTTGATACTCTGGAAAGAGAACTGCCTGATTGGCCTGCGAAGGCAATCCTCGATGCCGGCTGCGGCACGGGTGCGATTCTGAAGCAGCTCGGAAATGAGGAAAGAAATGTCGGTGTCGATTTGGCGCCGGAAGCCATCTCGTTTTGCCACGAACGCGGTCTAAACAACGTGCGACAAGCCAATATTTGTGCGCTGCCATTCGCCAACGCCTCATTCGATGCCGTGATTTGCTCGAGCGTCCTTTACCACCAGTGGGTGAAGGACATCGCGGGCGCGGTTTGCGAGTTCTATCGCATCCTGCGTCCGGGTGGGCTGTTGCTCGTGAACGTACCGGCTTATGGGTTCCTGCACAGCGCCCATGACGACGCGGTGATGACGGCGCGACGCTTCAGGATAAGCGAGATTCGCGCGCTGCTGCTGGAAAATAGCTTCGCGATACGGCGATTAACCTACTGGACTACGTTGCTCTTTCCGTTCGCCGTTTTGGCCCGTACTCTAGGCTGGTCAAAAACTGGACGCGATTTCCCCGCGGCGGGAGGACCACCTGGTTTCGCCGATTACTTTTTCGCGAGAACCATGGCACTTGAACGCGGCTTGTTGAAAAAGCTTTCTCTTCCATTTGGTGTGGCCTTGCTGGCGGCTGCTACAAAACGAGTCGTTAGTCGGCGCTAGGACTAGTGAAGGATTATTCTTCTTTTGTTCAAGATGGGCAACACTACCCTGGCGGTGCGACAAACAGTTCGCACATTGGACCGCCAACTAGTATCCTTCCTGCCTTTGGACGTTTTCTCGTTCCTTTTCTGACTGCATTGTTTCTGCTATTGATAGGAGTCCTAGTATTTCACAACTTCCTCCTGGGCGATAAAGTACTCTTGTACAAAGATGTCGGATCCGATTCTATAAACGATTCGTATCCTTATTTCGTCCACCTCTCAGATTATCTTCGGCGTGAAGGCTTCCCTTCCTGGTCTTTTTATGTCGGGATGGGCCAAAGTCTTTTCTATCTTACCGGTAACTTAATCTGGGAGCCGGTTATCTGGCTGCCAAGAGAGCTGATTGCCCAAGCTCTTGTGTTTCAACATTTGCTTAAGACTTTGGTAGCTGGATTGTTGTTCTTTCGGTTTTTGCAACTACGCGGCATCAATCTGTGCGCCGCGCTAACAGGAGCGCTCTTGCTCTCTTTCTCCGCTTACATGTGCGTGGGTGGCTGCTGGATCATCAGCGCAGACGACGTTGTAGGCTTTACGTTTCTGTTGTTCGCGGTTGAAGAAGCGATTTCTCGCAGTCGCTGGATTTACATTCCACTTGCGGTCGCTCTTATCGGCCTGGTGACGGTATTTCATCTCTACTTGAGTGCGGTATTGCTCTCCTTGTACGTGCCGATGCGGTTGGTCGAAATATATGGCTGGAAGCCACGGGTCTTGTCTCGCGTTTCTGCTCAGCTCGCTGCGGTCGCTTTTTTGGGTATTGGTCTGGCCGCGATTATCTGCCTTGGAAGTGCCTACTCCATTCTGAATAGTCCGCGCGGATCGGGTACGATCGCCAACTTCACTTGGGGACCAACGCCGTCCCTGTTTCAACTCGAGTCGCCTCTCTACTATGTGACAGCCGCGTTGAGACCATTTTCAACCGATATGGTCGGGACTGGAGATGAGTTTCGGGGTTGGGAAAACTATTTCGAGGCGCCGATGACCTATTGCGGGCTGCTTTCTCTACTCATGCTCCCGCAAGCGTTTATCGGGGCTACTCGTCGGCAGCGCATTCTCTGCGGCCTTTTCCTAAGTTTTATAGTTGTTCCTGTGGTGTTCCCATGGTTCAGATATCTTTTTTGGGGTTTTAAGGGTGGCTATTTCAGAACGTTTGCATTGTTCTCGATTTTCGGAATTATCACGCTAAGCATGACGGCTTTCTCGCGCTACATGGAGCGCCGAAGCTTCGGTCTTTGGACTTTGGGCGTCAGTCTTCTTGTATTACTAGGCGTTCTCTACTTGCCGATCAATGAAATCCAGGCACTTATTAATCATGAGCTCAGGCAGGCTGTTGCTATTTTCCTTATTCTATACGCAGCTCTGCTGATAACCGGCCAGATCGTGAAGCGGCAAAGTATCACGGGATGGATAATTCTACTCTTGGCCGCTATCGAGGTTATTCACTTCGATCGAATGACTGTGAATCGCCCGACCGTTACAAAACAAGAATTAAATGAACGGGTCGGCCTTAATGACGAGACGGTCGACGCCATCCGTGAAATAAAGGCGAGCGATAATGCCTTCTTCCGTATCACTAAGACCTGGGGCTCGGGACCTGCGACGCGCCCCAGCTACAACGATGCGATGGTTTTTGGCTATTACGGCACGTTGTCTTACAGCTCCTTTAACAATCTTAACTATATCAAGTTCCTGCTAGCTGTGGACGCCATTCCGAGCGCCGACATCGCCACAGATGCAGTATGGTCAACGGGCTTGGTGGGGCATCCTTTGCTCTCGACTTTCGCCTGCGAGAAGTACGTAATCACTACAAATCCTGTAGTATTCGAGACCGCAGAATACTACGAATTTGTTAGACGCTTCGGCAACATTTACCTCTTCCGCAATCAGCAGTTTCTTCCATTCGGACTAATATTCAGTCATTACATTCCTGAAGATATGTTTCTGCAACTGCCCAGTTGGGCAAAGCCGCAAGCGCTGCTGCATGCTGTCGTTCTTTTGGAGCGAAATGCCGCTTATAAGCAGGAGGTTTCGCAGCTAACGTTGGACGAATTGAACCGGCAAATGAGCGAAACCTCGCTTCCAGATGCTCTTGCCGAGCGCCGAGCAGCGGCTCTGAGTATCCACTCCTTTAAACAGACACGAATCGAGGGAACGGCTCGGATCAATCAGAAGGGGATCGTCGTGTTTCAGACGCCGTTTGATACGGGTTGGCATGCCTCCAGCGATGGCCGGGCTACACCCACGCTTAGCGTGGACGCCGGGCTGCTGGGCATCGCCTTGGAGGAGGGCGAACATAGGATAGAGCTGCGCTACCGGCCGCCCCTGCTGTATGCCGGTGCAGCCGTGACGATCCTGTCTTGCGGTGTTCTTTTCTTGAGCCTGCGGAGGTGGCCGCGGATTCGCTTACTTAATTGAAGGTGTTTCAAGCCCCTCGCAGCAAAAGCCTCAGCGGCGCGCGCGGTCATGAAAATCCGCGTCGCAGGACGGGGTAACATTAAACCATTACGTCACGCTCCCTCTTATAAAAAGACTCGCCAACATATTTGCAATGTTTCGTAACCAACGGTTGCTGATTTTGCTGTTATGTTTCATGGCGTCGCTTCGAGTTTTTGTTTTTGCGGCTGCTTTCCCCTTTTTTAGCAATGGCGACGAAGACCTACATTTCGACCTTGTCACACAATACTCTGCCGGCCGGCCGCCGCGCACATTCGATCTGCTAACAGACGAATCCCTCAGCTTTATTGTCCCCTATGCTTCGCCGGAATTTCTTCAAGTACCAGATCAGTTCCCAAACGCGAGATTTCCGCGACCTTTGTGGAAGCAATCTGTCGCGGAGGCGGCGCCCGTTATTGAAGCGACAAAGGCTGCCTGGCAAAAGGAGATCAACTGGGAATCTTCCCAACCGCCACTGTATTACGCGGTGGCTGGCTTTTGGTGGAGGTTTGGGCAGTGCATCGGACTAACAGGAATTGAATCGTTGTACTGGATTCGTTTCCTGAATACGCTCCTGATCTCGATATTAGTGTGGCTTGGTCATGTGATTGGGCGCACTGTTGGGACAGACCACGTTGGCTTGAGCGTTGGCGTGCCGCTGCTGCTTGCATTCATTCCGCAGGATGTATTGTACGTTCTTAGCAACGACGTTCTATCCCCGATTTGTTTCGGGGCCGTTCTCTTTTGCGTCATGCAATGGTTGCGAAATGAATCACCGAGCTTCTTGCTCAGCGCAGTCACCGGTCTAGCGATCGCAGCGACGTATCTTACAAAATTGAGCAACTTACCTTTGCTCACAGTCGCGATCATTGCCGTCGTTGCGAAGTCGCTGCCGGGCCTTCGGCGAGGGCCTGCTGCCGCAACCCTTGCGCTGCTACCGATGATTCTTTGTGCTGGAATCCCAATCGGCAGCTGGATGCTTTGGAGCAAGGCTCATTTCGGCGACGTTACTGGGTCGACAACCGCGATCGCACTCCTTAGCTGGACACGAAAACCGTTCGCCGATTGGTGGGACCATCCCATTTTTTCTCTGCGGGGCTCGTGGACTTTTTGGTCCGAGCTAGTCGCAAGGTTTTGGCGAGGCGAACTCATGTGGCAGAATCGCGAATTGGGTTCACGCATCGCCGATGGATTTTATGCGATCTCATCGTTGTTCTTGCTCTGTGCCGCGATTACAGGAATTCGATGGGACACCCGGCTATCGGTGTTCCAACGACAGGCGCTCCTCTTGGCGGTTTCCGCGTTCGGCGCGGCGCTCGCATTTCTTGCGCTGCTCTCCGTTCAGTTCGATTTTGGCCAATGCATTTATCCGTCTCGCGCCTACCCATATTTCACATCGGGGCGCTTGATCAGCGGTGCGCTCATTCCGTTCGCGTTGTTGTACGCCTACGGTGTCATCCGTCTTCTAAGTCGAGCCGGCAATGCGTTGCTGCCATTGGTCGTGCTCGCAACCATCATGGTGTCTGTTTCGATATCGGACGCGCTTCTCAACTACGAGGTATTTGCGAGCGAACACAATTGGTTTCATCTTCCATGAAATCCTCCGGCCGGCATTCCGACTCGGTTCGTTGTCGCCAACTGCGCAATCTCGAGCGCGATAATCCCGTATCGAGAAGCATGCCGCGGTTTGCACGTGCCAAGCGTTCCGCAACCAACACCTGGCTATCCCTTCTGATTGTGTCGTCCTGTCCTTAGCGCTGCTGTTTGCTGCGGTGACAATCCTGCCCTACCGGCTAGCGTGGAATAGCCGTCTTATCTGAAACGACGACGCGATCTCACGCTAAACGATGGCCGTCGCCTGTACCTGATTTAAAAGACCCTCTCTCGAGTGCAAAAAACCGACGCAATGAAATCGCGTAGTTGCAACCTGCTACTTTTCGCCTCAATAGCCCTTCCATGACTAACCAGAGTGACATCCATGACAAAACCTTGCGAGTGGCGTGGTGGACTTTGGCGGTAATCGTTTTTGGCGTCACCGTCGCAATCCGGATTCGGCTCCTGGGGATTCCGCTCGAGCGCGACGAAGGCGAATACGCTTATGCCGGCCAACTAATGTTGCAAGGCATTCCTCCATATAAGCTCGCTTATAACATGAAGTTTCCGGGAACGTATGCCGCTTATGCCGTGATCATGTCGATCTTCGGACAAACAATTTTTGGAATTCACCTGGGTTTGCTCCTGGTCAATGCCATCACAGTCGCGCTGATTTTTCTGCTAGGGCGACGGCTAATGGATTCGACTGCGGGAATCGCCGCAGCAACGAGCTATGCCGTTCTCTCCATGAGTCCATCCGTCCTGGGGTTAGCTTCTCACGCCACGAATTTTGTGATGGTATTCGTTCTCGGTGGGACGTTGCTGATTCTCAAGGTTTATGACTCCGGGCGGAGTGCGTTCGGACGACTGTTCGCGAGCGGACTTCTGTTCGGTCTGGCGGTGCTAATGAAACAGTCGGGAGCATTTTTCGTTGTCTTCGCCACAATTTATCTCATCGTTAAAGAGTTTCTTCGCGAACGGAAAGAAACGGGACTCTTTCTGCGAATGCTGATCTTTACCGCCGGGGTGATTCTCCCATTTGGGATCACGTGTCTGTTGTTATGGCGCGCTGGTGTATTCAGGCAGTTCTGGTTCTGGACAATCGACTACGCGCGACAATATGGCGGTATCGTGCCCCTAGACCGGGCGCCGGAGATTTTCTTCCGAAGCATAAAGGAAGTCATAGGAGTCAGCTGGGCACTCTGGATACTAGCTGGAGTCGGAGCAGTTGCAGGTTTATGGAATCAGCGAGCACGCGCCAACGGAATCTTCCTGCTCGGCTTTCTTCTCTTTTCAGCATTGGCGCTATGCCCGGGTTTCTATTTCCGATATCATTATTTCATCCTCGTCCTGCCAGCAGTCTCGCTCCTTGTGGGTACTGCGATTGGTAAACTTTCCGATCTTCTTGGCGGTCGGATGATTGTGGTCAGATCGATACCGCTGCTTATGCTTTGTGTGACCCTGAGCCTACCAATTCTGTGGGACAAAAAATTATTTTTCGAGGTTTCTCCAGTCGAAGCCTGCGAAATGATTTACTCCGAGAATCCGTTCCTGGAGTCCGTTAGAATAGCGGAGTACGTGCGCGAACATACGGGACCGGATGATACGATTGCTGTATTAGGCTCCGAACCGGAGATTTATTTTTATGCCCGGCGACATTCGGCGACCGGATACATTTACACCTACAGCTTAATGGAGCCGCAAAAGTACGCGCAGCAGATGCAACAGGAGATGATGCGCGAGATCGAAAGCGCGCGTCCAAAGTACCTGATTTCCGTCGCAATGTCTTATTCATGGTTGCGGCGGCCCGACTCCGATCCGTCGATCTTTACTTGGGCAAATGAATACATGACGCAAAATTATGTGGCCGACGGTTTTGTGAACATTATGCCGAGAGAAACCGATTACTTCTTTGGAAACGTTCCACCGTCGGTCGAGAGTCTGAAAGACTACATTTTGATTTACAAACGGAAGTCTTGACCCGGCTTTTTTCGCTGAAATTTTTAGCGCGCGCACGTGCACCGCATTAATCGTCAATCAATTGCTCTTCGCAAAACAACCCGCCGACAGTGGTTAACTGCCGGGATTTGCATCTGCCTGGCGGTGCTTACATGGGCGGTGTTTGGCCAGACACTGCGGCACGATTTCGTTAACTATGATGATCCGCGGTATGTTTATCAAAATACCAGGATAACGAGCGGCCTTAACATCGCAGGTATTGCCTGGGCATTCACTCATATTCATTCTGAAAACTGGCATCCGCTGACGACGATTACACACATGTTGGATTGCTCGTTATACGGGTTAAAGGCAGGAGGGCATCATTTTACCAATGTGCTTCTTCATACGGTTGCCGTGGTCTTGCTCTTTCTTGTGCTGCAACAAATGACTGGCGCGCTTTGGAAGAGCGCGTTTGTGGCAGCGGTGTTCGCCATTCACCCCTTGCATGTGGAGTCGGTGGCCTGGGTGGCGGAGCGCAAGGATGTGCTCAGCGGTGTTTTCTTCATGCTAACTCTGCTCGCCTATGTCCATTACGCGCGCACACCCTCGACCTGGCGCTATGGGATAGTGGCATTTGTGTTTGCTCTTGGTCTGATGTCGAAGCCGATGCTGGTGACGCTGCCATTTGTGCTCTTACTTCTGGATTACTGGCCGTTCAGAAGAATTGCAGATCAGCGATCACACCCCGGACATCAGCTCTTAAGCCTGCTCGTGGAAAAAATTCCACTGATTGCACTTTCTG
>WNGI01002753.1_pt1 | contig 28584 bp, 29 predicted proteins | sample 5400621 | NCBI WGS metagenome assembly WNGI01 (sample SAMN13153374, study PRJNA577476) | soil metagenome | isolation source: 20 cm soil or saprolite under Garry oak tree replicate 1 | place: USA:California | collected 2016-06-15
CAGCCCGTATCAGACGACCGAGACGCACGGATCAGCCGGCCTTGCGACCCTGGAATCCCAGGTTCGGAAGATCGTCGCGAAGGTTCTCCATAGACTTCGCGTAGACCCAGTAGTCCAACGCGGCCTTGGAAAATACGACGCGTTCGCCAACTTTGGTGAACGGAATCTGGCGCTTACTGACCATGTCCTCGATCACGTCGGCGGGAACCCCCAGATAACTGGCGGCCTGGAGGGTGTTCATCACGTAATTGACGCCGGTCGGATCGTAGATCACGAGCGAATCCTCCGGTGCTGAATTTTCGCCTACCTATAATAGGGGTCGCCACCGAGGCCCCAAGGCCCGTTCGTCTAGCTGGTCCAGGACGCTGCCCTCTCAAGGCAGAAATCAGCGGTTCGAATCCGCTACGGGCTACTTAACCGAAGTTTGTTTGAGTCCCTTCTTGAATTCGAGGATGTCGTCGAATGGGATCGTCAATTAGTGAAGAATTCCACCAGGACCGGTGCGAGCGCCTCCGGGTGGACGTCGTGACTCTGGCCCTCCAGCGTGCGTAGCTTGGCCCCTGGGATCGTCTTACTGAGCGTCTTGGCGGTTTCGAGCATGAACGGAGCACCGCTGCCACCATTCATCACCAGAGTGGGCACGTGGACGCGAGCCGCCCGTTCCGTAGGAATCGAGCCGTCTTTGCCCATGATGGCCGTATGGTCATACGCAAGGGTGGGGGCGATCGCCTCCATCCCGCCCCAGAAGGGCGCATGCCGCATTCCTTCAATCTGGGCGGCGGGCATCCCGACGTACGCCATGAACAGAGCGACCGCGTCACCGCGACGATCGGACGCCAAGGCTTCCGTAAGGTTCTTGATGTACTCGGCCCACGCCTTCTGCGCCCGGGGGTCGTCGTTGTAAGGGGCTTCGTACATGGCGAGTTTGTGGACCTTGTCGCCAAGTTTGACGGTGGCATCCAATGCCAGGCATGCCCCGGATGAGTGACCGTACAAAAAGGCGGAGCCTCCGGCTTTGTCGATCAGGATTTCGATATCTTCGATCTCCCGGTCGACCGCATACGGCTTGGTGTCCCCACTGTCGCCCCGGCCCCGACGGTCATAGGTGTAGACGGTGAGGCGCTGCGCGAGACGCTTGGCGAGCTCCGGCTTGGAGCCGGACGACCGCGTGCCCATGGCTCCGTCCACCAAGATGAGAGCGGGGCCGTCGCCTTGCCTGTCGAACGCGATCGTGGTCCCGTCCTTTGACTCGAGCGTGGTCATCCTTGCCTCCTTCAAACCACCGTGTTGTGGACCTGCAAACACATACTGACGGCGCTCATCACAGAAATCATCAGCCATGAGCGCTCCCGCATCAGTTACCCATCAGCTATTTGTGGGCTCACATTCGCAGACAAGTCCTGCGACCAGCGAGGAAGGGGCCGAAGCCAGAGCGATCTGGTCGCCAATACCACGGCGATGGCCGCGACAACGTAAAGCGTCGCGACGACTGGGTCGCCATGCTGGACGCTATCCGCGGCGGGCACAAATCGCACCGCCAGGTTGTGGCCAGCGTGCGCGAGCATCACGATCAGGAGGCTTCCTTGTGTCGCGTTGTAGATCCATGCGTACACGATCGACGTCGCGATCAGTCGAACGAATGTCAGGCCGACGTCGGACCAAGTCGTGCTGTTGAGTCCGCCAGGAGCCAGGACCGGCCACAGATGCCACGTGCTCCAGACTGCGCCGACTGCGATCGCTGCCCATAGCGCACCATATCTCGCCTGCAGGCGCGGCTGCCCCAGCCCGCGCCACCCCACCTCCTCTCCAAACGAGCCCGCGATCAGGGCCCCCAGTAGGAACGCAATCGCCGCCGCCCCGGGAATAACCAGCCAGTGTGGCGGAAGTGCCAAACCAAGTCCAAGACGGACGAGATCGCCCATTATGAAAAGCACCGATGGGCCGAGTAGCGCAAGGAGATACCAGGAGAGGCCAATCCGCCATCTGGCGACTGGCCGCAGGAGCCGCCCAATGCCACCTCCCCCAGGGACCATAGCCACGACCAGGAGGGCCGCCAGCGTCGGAGCATAGGCGGTGATCTCGATCCCGATACCAACCAGAACCGGGATCGGCGATGAGAATGTGAGCTTGCTCAGGTCGATGCGATAGAAGAAGAGAGGTAGAGCGCCGAGGCCCGTTATCACGAAGAGAGCGACCAGCCAGAATACGACTACAGGGTCGAGTTGAGGGCGCTCGCGGTTGGCGGAGCTCTGGGCCGCGTCCATCGCCCTACCTTAGCGGCGGGCTGCCTCTGATGAGATAGCCTGATCGGCAATAAGGAGGCGTGGGATGGAGCAAGTGCTGACGATCTCGACGACCTGGGGAACGAACGACCCGACAAAGGCCACGATCCCCTTCCATCTGGCTCGCGGCGCCAAGCAGACGGGCGTTGACGTCAGAATTGTCCTTGCCGGCGACTCAACCGAGCTCCTCCGCACGGCGGTTGCCGAAACAGTCCGCGGAAAGGGAGTGCCGCCGCTCAGTGAGGTGCTGGGCTTCGCGCGCGACAGCAAAATCCGGATCCACGTCTGAAAGGGGTGCGCCGAGGCCCGTGGGGTCTCGCAGGCCGAAATTGATGCCGTGGGTGGCTCCTGGATCGATCCTCAAGGATGGACGCGTCTGATCATGGAGGGCCGCAACATCGCCTTCTGATCGAGGCCGTCCTCCGCCGATCACGCCGATAGCAAGCGGTCGGCGGCCCATAACTCGACCAGGTCGATTGCGGCAAATACGCCCTTCCGGATGAAGAGGCTAAGTGGTTCCAGGAGCGTGCCTCTCTCGTGGGGAAAGGGCGACGAGATGCCGCCCTTTCCCCAACATGTCGAAGGAGCCTAGCCCGTCGAGGCTGACTGGATGTCTGTGTTGCCGAAGTTCGCCGGGCAGTCGGCCAGCGGCCATGGTGCTCCGGGCAGAACTCGATGTCCGGCGGCGTAGGAGCGCTCGCGATAATCCTGGATCGCGGGGCAGACGGCGGCATTCGCCGCAGAGGCCCAGACGCCGACTCCATAGTTGTTCGAGGCGGCCGCATAGACGTAGTCGCCCACCCGCTCCTGGTACAGGTCGTGGCCTGGATAAGTCGCCAGGAGGTCGCCTGGCGTTTCATTGAACGCGGTCGTCCATCCGGTCGGCGCCCCATTCGATCCGAGCGCCGAGCTGACAAACACGCCGTGGTACGGTCGGGGCGTGTGGAAGTCGGCGCCGGCCCACGGCGCCGTGTCCGCTTCGTAGACGACGTAGGCACGCGAACCATCGGGGGCGATGGCCGGCGCCGCGTAGAGCGGCCGATCACCTGCCAGCGAGACCGCGGTCGGGTTGCTCCAGGAAGTGCCGGCATTCGTCGAATAGATGAAGTCGGCGACTTCGCCATTCAGCACCGGGGCATCGGCCCAGGCGTCGACGATCTCGTCGGTCGCACCGGCTCCGGTCGGAGCGCCGTTGGCAATCGACACGCTCGGCGTCGCGGCCAGATCCGTCCTCGCGCCGGCATAGCCGTCCATCACACAGCGGCCCTCGACGGGATCGATGAAGTAGCACGGGTCGGTGACGTGCGCGATCACGCTGGGCGCGGTCCAGTGCAGACCGCCGTCGAACGACTTGAACATCACCTGCGCGCTGTGAGTCGGAAGTCCCGTAATCGCCGGGTTGGCGAAGCGCTCGGCGAACAGGTAGACGACCCCACTGCTATCCGTCCGAATCGTGCATCCGCTGTAGCCGAAATCGTTAGGCCCGAGGCCGTTGGTTGCCGCCGACGTCACGGACCTCTTCGTCCAGGTGCTCCCACCGTCTGTCGACGAGAAGACTTGCATCGGCACCGGAGAGTTGCCGTTCTTGTGGCTCCCGTTGCTCCGGAAATCGTTGGCGCAGATGTAGACATGCCCAAAGAACTGGCTCGAGGAAGCGTTATCAGCCCAGATCTGCTCCTTGTCATAGAAGGAGGTCTGTCCCTGCGTGCTCGTCACGATCACCGGCGGCTGCCAGCTGCTCTTGGCGAGAACGGAAGCTGGCGTGGGATTGTCCAGGCGCGAGGCAGCAATACCCACGAATCCGTTGAAGACAGGGTTGGGGAACGAGAACTCGACCTGGGTGCTGAAGGCGGTCGTCAGGTTCGCGTAATAGACCCGCTGACCATTACCCCAGGAAAATTTCCCGTCGCTGCCGCGGACAGGCCCAACGGCCACCGCCGGGTCGCCAAAGGACACGAGCTGACTCTCGTAATACCAGGGCAAGGTGTGGATGGGACCAGGGTGGCCCTTGCAGGGCGTCAGCGGGTCGCAGTCGGCCGTGGTCCAACCCGTGTACGCGGGTTGTGCCCAGGTGTGACCGGAATCGAAGGAGAAATAGACGCCGGACACGCCGACTCCGGTGGCCCGGTCCAGACAGGTGCCATTGTTTACGGCCAGCGGCCGTGGACAAGCCTGCTCGTCGACGAAATCGTTGGAGCCGGCCACCAGGATATTGGGAGAGATCGCATCCAGGGCAAGCGCCGGCTCGTTCTGATGGTTCTGCGGCGTGTTGCCCGGGGGACTGCCGGAGCTGACGCGGCTTGATGTCACGGCTGAGGCACCGGTGGTAGACACCAGCACCGCGGCCATCGATGCCAGCAACGCGAGCGTAGGCTTTCTCATGAACTCCTCCTTACCGCCGACTGAAAAACTGGCGAAACCGTAATCGCGCCCTTAAAAACCTAGCACGGTGCCCGCTCGTTGCCGAGAGGCTGAACTGGAAACTGACTGTCGGGCTCGAGCATCGGCTGAACCCGGCTATTGACATCGTCAGCCGGACGCTCGATAGTCGGGCTTTGCGGCCCGAAGAGGAAGTCGATGGTTAGGAGGGAGCGGGGACATGGAAGGTTCGCTGTACGAGCGTCTCGGGAGGATTGAATCGATTGGCGCCGTCGTCGAGGATTTTCGAGATCGCGTCGCCAGGGATGACCGGATCAACCAGAAGTTCGCCAGAACGGACCTGGGGCGGTTGACCAGGATGCTCATCGATCAGGTCTGCCAAGCAGCTGGCGGGCCGTGTACTTACACCGGACGGAGTATGAAGGACGCCCATGCCGGGATGGGAGTCACGAGCGGCGAGTTCGACGCCCTCGTCGGGGATCTGGTGGCGACCCTGAACCAATTCAGGGTCGGCAAGACGGAACAGGGCGAGCTGCTCGGCGTGCTCGGTCCGCTGAAGCCGGATATCGTCGAAGTCGATTCAAGCCAGGTCGGAACACCTTTGCCCGCGACCTATCAACCTGCTCCGGCGCTCATGAGGTAGACGCCGGCCCGCGTCAGCGCCGAGCCGCGCGCGCGAGGCGGTGTTGACGGATGCCGTAGATCGCCACCGCGCCGGCGCCAGTGCCGAAGGCGGCCGCGACCAGTCCGGCAAGGAGGCTGAGGACCTGTCCCGTCCCGATACCGTAGGCGATCGCGCCGATTCCGGGAAATCCGGCCACGATCACGACCCCTGAGGACAACCACAGGGTTGCGGGCGTGACCCACGTGGTGCGTAGGGACAGGCCACCGGGCCGGGACCACATCAGACCCATGAAGAGGTCGGCAAGGGGGAGGAGGCGCACCTGGACCGGGTCGAGCGGAGGAGGCTCCTTTGGAACTCGAGTCCACGGGTAGCTCACCCTGATGCAACGTCCGACAGACGCCGACCTTCTGTCACCAGCTGGAGCCGGGCTGAGCAGAAACGTTAGTACCACCGGGATTGATTCAGGCGTGGCGGAGACCTAGACTTCGCCAGCACGAAATGCCGCGTGTCCTTCGAGTCATCGTCCCGGTCGTGGCTCTAAGCCTGAGTGCTTGCGGGCCCGCGACGCAAAGCCTGAAGCCTGTTCCCCCATCTCACTCGGTTTCGCCGTCATCTGGATCGGCAACAAAGCCCGTTGCCTCGCCGACCGCGACACCCGCATCGGATCCGAGCATCGTTGACGCGGGTTCGCTTGCGACCGAGCTTGCCGGGGTGGAGCAGGCCATCCGCATTCCCGACACGACAACCGAGGAGTATGCGGTTCTCGGCCAGCGTCAGCAGCAGGCCTATCACCTGCTGGCCGCGCATTCGGACTGGGTCGCCGCCGTCCTCAACGGGATCCCGGGACCGCTACGGGCGGTCATCCAGGACAATCTGTCGGCCGCCCAGCAAATCGATGATCTGAACGGTGCCCGCACCACGCTCCCCCACTGGCGCATCATCGTGCCGCCGACCTCGGATGTCCTGCTCGGCTACTACCGGGAGTCGCAGCAGAGTTCGGGCGTCCAGTGGCAGTATCTGGCGGCCATCAACCTGATCGAGACCAACATGGGGCGCATCCAGGGTCTCAGCTCGGCCGGGGCCCAGGGACCGATGCAGTTCATGCCGGCGACGTGGGCAAGCTACGGGCGCGGCGACGTCAACAATCCGCGCGATGCCATTCTCGCCGCAGGACGCTACCTGCATGCGCATGGCGGCCCCCAGAACATGACCCGCGCCATCTACGCCTACAACCCCAGCTGGCTCTATGTGCGAGCCGTCCAGCTCTACGCCAAGCAGATGTTCGATGATCCCCATGCTTTTCTCGGCTACTACAACTGGCAGGTCTACGTCCAGACGACAAAGGGCGAGGTCTTGCTGCCTGAAGGCTTCACCGGATAAACGCGATCAGCCGGGCGGCGTGAGCACCCGCGCAAGAAACCGAAAGGTTCGCGCCAGCGCATCGTCGATCGCGGCCTTGTGGGCCGTCGCGCCGTAGCGAAGAAAGCCGTGCGGCGCATTGGGATAGGTCACGAGTTCTTTGTCGGTATTGAGCGCGTCCCGAAACGCCGCGATCTGATCCGCGGGGATGCCCGGGTCGGCACCGCCGAAGACGCCAAGAAGCGGAACCTTGATTTCGCTCGCGAGTTGTAGCGGTGATAGCCGGCCCGGCTCGGCCTGGAGAAATCCGTAGTACGCAACCGTACCGGCCAGCCCGTGTACCCTGGCGGCCGCCAGGTAGGCAAGCCTGCCGCCCATACAGAATCCCCAGCCGGCAACCCTGCCGGCCCCGCGAGCCCGCAGGTCGTCCACCGCCGTCTGCATGTCGGCAAGGAATCGCTCATCGGACAACTGCTGGGCTCGCTGCATGGCACGGGCGACGGCCTCCGGCTTGGTACCCGTCTTTTCCGGCGCCCGCATCGGCTCCGGTAGATCACCCTGGCGACCGAAGAAATCCACCAGCACCGCCGCGAGCCCCTGGCCGGTGATCCGGCGGGCGAGGTCCTTGTAGAAGTCGGTATAACCCCAGACATCGTGGATGATCAGAACCGCCCCGCGCCGGAAGCCGGTCGCCGGCTGGGCTACGAACTCTCGCAGGGGAGCCCCATCACCGGCACGGAGGGTTCGTTCTTCCTCTCTGACCGCCGCAACCACCCGGGGACCATCGTCGTCGCCGGGCGCGCTGCACATTCGCCAAGTCTATAGGCGGTGCTTTCGAACAAACGCGGCGACGTGGTCCATCGCCGCGTCCACCACCGGCAGGAGACCATGACCCACACCGGGAAACGTCACGAGCTCGGCCTGCGGCAGTAATCGAATCGATGCCCGGAGCATCTCCACTCGGGCAAATGGATCCGATTCTCCAGACAGCAGCAGCACCGGACACGCGATCCGGGGCCAGTGTTCCGTGCGAAGGTCCTCAGGGTGCCCGGGCCGGTGGAGCGGGTAGCTGAGCAGCAGCAGTGCCGCGTATCGCACCTCGGTGGCGGCCATGCTGGCGACTCGGCCGCCGTACGAGTGTCCCCCCGCGATCGATCCGGCGGGAACTTTTTCGATAAACGTGGGCACGGCCTTCTCGGCTTTGACCACGGAACGGCCCGAGCGGGGCAGGTCGACGGCCTCGGCGGGGAGCTTGCGTGCCGCCAGCGCTCGGACGTAGGGTCGCATGCTGCGCGCATCGCCCGACGCACCGTGCGCCAGGTAAATGGTGTGGACCTCCGTCTTTGAAGATGCCACCCATTAACATTAGTGCCGCGTCATGGCACGCGTCCTGCTCGTCGAGGACGAGCCCAACATCGCGTCGATCATCGTCTTCAAGCTGGAGCGAGAAGGGCACCAGGTGCGCTGGGAATCGAGCGCGTCGACAGTCCTCGATGCCGCTGCCGCGATACACCCTGACCTGGTGCTGCTGGATTCCAGCCTTCCCGACGGTGACCCATTTGCCCTGCTGAGCGCCCTTTCCCCGAATCCGCCGGTGGTGATGATGACCGAGTTCCGCGATGCCCTAACGCCGGACCGTGCCCGGGCGGCCGGAGCACTGGCGACGGTCGAAAAACCCTTCAAGCCGACGCAGCTTGCCCGACTGGTCGCCCAGCTCGTGCCCGCAGCAACGGCGGCCCCGCCGTGATGACGGTGCTGGCCCGCAAGCAGGGCGCCGCGCTCGTGATTCGGGACCGCACTCTCGGAATCTTCACCGACAAGGGGTTCACGCCGGTGGATTTCAAAGTTGAGCTGGCCATGAAGCTTGCCACACGGCTCAAGTACACACCCGTGCTTCCGGCGCAGGATATGGAGGAGCCCGAACTTCTCCGCTTCCTGGACCAGGCGCGCCTCGCGTAAGACCGGCCTCCAGCGCGCGTTATCCCTGCGCGATGACCGCGCAGACCGAGCGCCTCCTGGAGAGCGGCCGGCTGGCGGAATCGGAAGGCAACGCGCGCCAGGCGCTGGTGCGCTACGAGGAGGCGGTCAAGTTGGCCGCCAACCAAGCGCTACCGCTGCTTCGATTAGGCACCCTGTGCCATCGCACCCGCGACTACGCCCGGGCCCGGCAACTGCTGGACGAAGCGAGCCGCATCGACCCGGACCATCCCGATGTCGCCTTCCGTCTGGGCCTGACCTGCGACGCACTCGGCGATCTCGAGCAGGCGAAAGCCGCTTATACCCGCACCATGCTGCTTGCGCCCAGCTCGTGGCAGACCTGGTACCTGATCGGCCGAGATCATCGCCAGCTCGGCCATGCTGAGGTGGCTCGGCTCGCCTACCGGCGAGCCCTCGAAGCGGCCCCCGAGGAGTCGGAGATCCTCGGCGAGCTGGGGACGCTGCTCTGGGAGATGGGCCTTGAAGAAGACGCCCATGTCTATCTGGAACAGGCCGTGAAGGCGTGCCCGGTCGACCCCGGATTTGCGCTGCAACTCGGGCTGGCCGAGATGCAGCGCGGCGACCTGATCGCGGCCCACCGCCTCTTGACCGGCGCCAAGCACCTCGACCCGACCGACGGGCGGATCGACGTCGCGCTGCAGGGGCTGGCACTTCGCAGGAAAGAGAGCCGGAGTCGGCAGCGCCGGCGAGCCGCCTGAGAACGCCTCGACCAAAACAAAAGGCCGCTTTTTGAGGGCGGCCTATTGTGGGGAGGAGGGGGGCGCTGGAGGAATTCTCTCGACTGACCGCAGCCTAGCAACGCCGCATTACGGTGCTGCTAAAAGTCAGGCGCCCTGACGCGCTTCGGCGTCCGCCCAGCGGGGCGCCGCAACATCGGCCGTAAGGACCCGTTCCTGCGCGAGAATCCGCCGGAGGATCGCCACGGTCGAGGCGTAGGTCGAATCCATCCCGTAATAGGAGAGACCGCGGGCGCCCAGCGTCCGGGCTTGGGTGTAGGGCGTGTCTGAGGCGTAGTGCAGAACCCCGAGATCGAATGGCAGCTTCGTGAAGTTGATGTTTTCGCGCATCGGGTAGCGGGAAGACTCGGTCGCTTCGTACAGGGCATTGAGGTAGGGACCACCTTCCATCTCAACCACCGTGAAACTCTCGCGGTGATAGAAATCAAGGTAGCCGCGGTTCTGCAGGAAGGTACCTCGGACTGTGACGGCGCGCTGATTGTCGAGGGCCGAACCATAAACGAGGAAGGGAGCCACGCTATCGAAGCTAAAGCAGTTCTCCAGCCAATAGGTGTTTTCCGAATGCTCTTCGAAGACGACGTTCGAGATCATGATGTCGCCGATGCTGCCATTCAGAGTGGCGGCCTTGCCGAGCACGTAGACGCCCCGGAGCGTCCCCACGCTCACCGCGACCTCGCGGAGGACGTTGTACGCGCCCAGGCCCAGCGGGTAGTTGACATTGATCAAGACCGCGGGGCTACGTTTCAGGCGATCGGCAGGCGGATCGCCGAGTCGCGCGTCGAGATCGCTCGCGACCAGCCGATCCAGGATGATGACCTGCGCGGCCACGTCGAGGCCCGCCTGGCTGGGAAGGAAGAAGATGCCACGGGCCTCCTCTTCGCTGGTCCGCTGCGCCCGACGCTCTCCGGCTTCGGGGGACTGCCCATAGTATGAGCGGGCCGCGTAATAGAGAAAGTTGTCCCAGTTGCCACGCGACTGACCCTGACGGAGCTTGCGAAGCTCAGGAACCAGCTCGAGGTTATTGCTGCGCTCGATGTAATCGACGATTTCTTGTTGATGCCGGCGCGCCGATCCGCTCAGCAGGTTGACGAGACTATGGCTGTTGCTCGATATGAAATAGACCGGACGGTCACCAACGCCCTGATTCTGCATCAGCGATTCGATCGGCGCCCACCACCGGCGGGTGGCCTTGATGTAACCGATCTGCGAGCCGCCGAGCATGCGAACGGTGAAGCCTTTCTCCTCCGACTGGATGCGCCGCAGCGGGCCCAGCAGGTCGCTCCAGATCTCCACAAGTCGGATCGCGTCATCCTCGGAAATGCCGAGCCGCTGGAGAACGTGGAACTGTTCCGCCACCGTATCCACCCCGGTCAGATCTTCGGCGCTCAGTAAGGCGTGCAACTTATTCCATTCGATCTGGAGCGCGACGAGCTGCGGAATGACATCGTCGATATCGGACGGGCTGGCGATGTAGACGGCCAGCGTTTCCTTACCGTCGTAGTAATAACGCCGGCGGCGACCAGGTGCGCTCTGCATCTCCCAGCTCTCGACGTCGACGTTGAGCATCCGCTTGAAGACCTCGGCCGATTGCCCGAGCACGATCCGCCGCACGGTGGTGATGCAGGGGGGCAGACGGCGCAGCGCGTAGATCAGGGCGCCCGTGTCCGGCTCGGCCGATCCGGCCTTCGGGTGCAGGCTGGACCGCATTCCGATGTGCGACTGTTCCAGTACCTTGAGCTTGGTTTCTCCCGAGCTGCGCAGCAGGGTGCCGTACGTTCGGGTATACAGCTCAACGGCATCCCGACCGGGTACGCGGTCGGCGTCGGCATCGATATACGCCATTGTGGGTATTATCCCGCGCGTTTTCGAAAGCCTGCCGGTGACATCGGGTCGCCTATTTACATGTTTTAACGAAAGTTATTTGCTGGCCGCCCGAACAGGCACGTACCGTGGTCGCTGACCCCAACAACGGCAAGCGTCGGAGGAACCACCCCAACGATGTACCAGACGATTCAACAAGAGACCCAACGCACGACGCTGCGAGTCATCGCGACCCGTGCCCAGGACGCCAAGCGCAAGCTCAGCCTCTACGCGCTGGACCGCGTTCTGTGGGCGCTCGAAGAGCTCAATCTCGCCGAACGGACGATCGTCCCCCGCCACGTCGTCGAGCAGCTGCGCGCCTACGGTGTGCCGTACGCACCCGACATCAAGATTCCCGACCTGATCGAGCTCGTCTTCACCGCCCAGGAAGAATTCATGAACGTGGAGCCGGATGAGATCAACCGGGTGCCGACCATCGAGGAGCTAGAAGTCTACTTCGAGCGCGTCGCCTAGCCACTAGCGCCCGCATCCTATAATTGCGGTCACCTTTTGGGGGAGGTGATGCCGGCCAAGCGCCACGACAAGTCAATCGCCGTCAGGTGGCTCGAAGTGAGCTGAAAAGGGAAGCCGGTGTGAATCCGGCGCGAACCCGTCACTGTAACCGGGGAGCCGTGGACGAGATCCACTGAGGCCGTGGCCTTGGGAAGGAGTTCAACGGCAACGATCCGGAGCCAGGAGACCTGCCTGTCGGGGACCAACGACCCTCTTCGAGGCTGAGAGGGAGGTGCCACGCATCTTCTCCGATCGGCCTCCAGTTGCTCATTCCTTGCTCTGGAGGTTCACATGAAACGACTAACGTCCGCGACCCTTAGCACCATCGCGGTGCTCGTGCTGGCCTCGGTCACGGCCAGCGCCCAGAATCGACTCCCCAACAATGCCCAGCGAGCCCTGCAATGGCTCCAGTGCACGCAGCAGCAGTCCAACGGGCAGATCGGCAGCGGGGGTAATCCGATCGCGCGCTCCTCGGAGGTGGCCTTCGGCCTGGCCGCGGCCGGCCAGGATGCTACCGCCATGAAAACCGGCGGCGTGTCGCTGGCCGATTATCTCAAGACCGCCGTCAGCACCGACGTCGGAACCAACGGTGAGCTACTGATCGCCCGGGCCTCGCAGCCGCACGCCGGACCAACCGCGGCGGTCATCACGCAATTGGAGGCAGCAAAGGGCAGCAACGGCGAGTACGGCGGCGACCTGTACAGCGATGCGCTCGCGATCCTCGGCTTGCGCGCCGCGAACCAGGCAGTTGGCCAGGACGCGGTGACATTCCTGAAGGACCATCAGCAACCGGACGGCGGCTGGGGCTTCGGTGGCGACCAGTACACCGATTCCAACACGACCGCCCTCGTCATCCAGGCCCTGCTGAGCGCTGGCCTGCCATCCGCTGATGGGGCGGTCACCCACGGCTTTGCCTACCTGCAGTCGGCCTTCGTCCAGGGAGGCTTTGCGGACACGCCCGGCGCCGCCCCCGACGGGAATTCGGACGAACTGGCGATCCAGGCGATACTGGCCGCGAACCAAGAGGCTGACCAGGCCTGGCGGTCGAAGCTCGACCAGGCCCTCGCCCACCTCGCCGGCTTGCAGGTTGGCAGCGGAGTGGACGCCGGCGCCATTTCCAATCCGTACAGCAAGCTGTTCGCCACCACCTTCGCGCCGGCCGCGTTCTTGCTCAGGCCGCTCACCAGCAGCGGCATCGCCGAAACCGCGACATCACTGCTCGCCTGTCCGGTCAGCTCGACGGCGACACCCACGCCACGACCGGCACCCACGCCAACGCCGGTCGTGACGACCGCGAAGCTGGCCCAGACGGGCGCCGCTGCCGATGTCCGGCCACCGCTTGCCGGCCTGGCGCTCGTGGTGCTGTGGCATCCGCCCGCTCATGCCGCCACGCACCGTGCCGCGCTGGTGATTCAGCACAGCGCCTCGTGGCCAGGCCCACGGATGCTCTGGAAGTGCGTCGAGTTCGCGCAAGAAGCGATCGGTGGGTTGGCGCTGCTCGAGCTCGCCGGCGTCAATTCCGGCCAGCCGCCCCAGGTGTACGACTGGGGCGGCGGCAGCGATACTGTATGCCAGCTCGATCGTCAGCCGACCCCGGTCCCCGACCGCTGTTTCGGCCCGACCTCGGGGCCGAACTGGTCTGACTGGCCGCGACGGCGGCATCGAAGGCTGGACCTACACGTCCGCTTTCGGTGCGCCGCCGCCGTCGGTTCGGTTCGCCCAGGTCTGCGCTGCGGCGGCACCAACCGTGGTCGCCACCCATTCGGCTACCGCGCCCGCCCCGGTTCGCGCGGCGCCTGCGGCGACGGCAACCTCCCCTGTATCAGCTCCTATATCGCCCAACCTGCAGGCGGCGGCGCCCAGCGTGTCGACCACCAGCCGGTCCGCGCTCGCCGTCACGGGTCCCACGACCCAACCGCCGACGCCGCCTTCGATCGGACCATGGCTGCTGTTCGCCGGCGCCGCGGCGTTACTCCTGGCTCTGGGCGCGATCAACCTGCTGCGGCGGGGACCGTGATCCGCCACCCGCTGGCCTGGTGTGTCTGGGGTATCGCCGGCCTCGGCGCGGCATTCATCGATCGCAACCCGCTGCTGCAGGCGTTGCTATTGCTGGTGGTGATCAACGTCGGGCTGCTGCATCGCCGTAACCCGGCCATGCGCCACTGGAAGATCGGGCTGGCACTGGCCACCGTCCCGATTCTCTTCAGCGCGGCGCTCAGCCGTTTCGGGCACCACGTGATCTTCACCCTGCCGGGAATCCCGATCGTCGGTGGCGCCTGGAGCTGGGAAGCGGTCGCCTATGGCGCCTCGACAGGCGTGGCGCTCCTCCTGACCGTAGCTGTTTTTGCCTCGCTGCAGGCCAGCGTTCGCAGCGCTGACCTGGTCGCGCTGCTTCCGCGACCGTTGTATCGCGCCGGCACTGTCTTCGCACTGTCGCTCGCCTTTGCGCCAAAAACGGTCGCGTCGTTTCAGGCTCTCCGTGAGGCGCGCCGGCTCCGCGGGCAGCGAGCAGGGTGGCGATCTGCGCCCGGGCTCGTCGTCCCCCTCTTGCTCACCATGCTCGAGCAGGCGCTCCAGTACGGTGAATCACTGGACGCCCGCGGCTACGGCAGCCGCCGGCGCTCTCGCTACCGGCCGCTTGGCTGGTCGCTCATGGATGGGCTGGTGATCGGGACTTCAGTCGCGGCCCTGGTCCTCAACCTCGCGCTCAGCCCGCAACCATATAACCCGTATCTCGACCTGGCGCCGAGTCTGCCCTCTGCCTTCAGCCTGCTGGGCGTCCTGCTGCTCGGCGCCCCGGCGCTGACGGCCGTTCCCCGAATGGACCATGCCGCTGATCGCGCTTGAGGGCGTCCGCTACCGATACCCCGAGGCCGACCGCCAGGCCCTCGATGGGATCACCGCGGCCGTTGAACCCGGCCAGGTCATCCTGCTACGAGGGCCGTCCGGCAGCGGAAAGTCGACGCTGCTGCGCTGCCTCAACGGTCTCGTCCCACATAGCACGGGCGGGGATTTCGCCGGCCGGGTGACGGTCTGCGGCCTGGACACCCGCATGCACCTCCCTCGCGAACTCGGCGCTCGGATCGGTTTCGTCTTTCAGCATCCGGATGCGCAGTTCGTGCTCGAGGACGTCGAAGCCGAGCTGGCCTTCGGACTCGAAAACCTCGGCCTGGACAGGGCCGTGATGCGAAAGCGCATCGAGGAGACCATCGATCAAGTGGGCATCAACGCCCTGCGGCATCGCCGGATTGCGACCCTATCGGGCGGCGAGCGGCAGCGCGTGGCCATCGCCGCCGCCCTCGCTACACATCCGGCAGCCCTGGTCCTTGATGAGCCGACCTCGCAGCTCGATCCCCAGGCCGCGGAGGATGTTCTCCAGGTTGTGCTGCGGCTCGTTGCCGACCTGGGGATGACGACCGTGATCGCGGAGCATCGGGTGGAACGCATCGCCCCCTTCGTGGACCGAATCTGGACCCTCGACGGGGGTCGGATGCAGGACCAGGCCCCAGGGATGGCGGTGGCGGACGGGGGTGCGCGGCCACCGGTGGTCGACCTCGCTCTTCGGGCGGGCTGGTCGCCCATCCCACTGGGCCTCCGCGATGCACGCCTGTGGGCGCAGAGCTTGCCGGCGGCGATCCCCGACCGCCCGCCAGCGGATGGCACGGGGACGGTCGTCGCCCGGCTCGACCGGCTTGGCTATGCATACCCCGGCGCGCGGGCCGTCGATAACGTCTCGCTGACTCTGCGCCGCAGCCAGGTCACCGCCCTGATGGGCCGCAATGGGTCGGGGAAGACGACCCTGTTGAAACTGGTCGCCGGGACCCTCCGACCGCAACGTGGCCAGCTCCACAGCGAGGGCCGGGTCGCCTACGTCCCCCAGGACGCCGACGCACTGCTGTTCGCCGCGACGGTCCAGGACGAACTTCGTGGCCAGGCTGAGGACGTGATTGCGCCCTTCCAACCGTGGCTGTCGCGCTATCCCAGGGATCTGAGCGCCGGCGAACGGCAGCAACTCGCCATCGCCGTGGTGGCGGGACAGGCCGACCTGCTCTTGCTCGATGAACCCACTCGCGGGCTCGATCCCGTGGTGAAAAAGGCGCTGACCAGTTTTCTGCGGATGCGCGCATCTGCAGGCGCCGCGATGCTGATCGCGACCCACGATGTCGAGTGGGCGGCGCGCACGGTCGACCGCGTCTTGCTGATGGCCGACGGCGAAATTTACGCGGACGGCTCACCGCGTACCGTGCTCAGCGATTCCCTCGTCTTCGCCACCCAGATCAACAAGCTGCTGGGCCGTGGCTGGCTGCTCCCGGAGGAGGTGCCGGTGTGACGCGCTGGCTGACGGTTCGTCTGGAGGACGCGGTGCTGATCGTCGTCTCCGGTGCCGGGCTCGGGTTGTTTGTTGCCCCGCTTGTCCTGGGTGCCCGGTTTCCGCAGGCGGTCGCGCTCTTCAGTGGCCTGGTAGCCGTCTGCGCGCTTGTAGTCCTGGGGGTTGCGCTCCAGACGCATCACCTGTCGACTCGCCTGCTCGCCATCCTGGCAGGCCTGGTGGCCGTCGATGCCACGCTCCGCCTCGTCATCGTGGTCGGCGTGCTCGGCTTCTCACCGATCTTCTTCCTGATCATTGCCGGGGGATTTGTGATGGGGCCGAGCTTCGGCTTTGCGAGCGGCGCCATGACCCTGCTACTCTCCGCCGTCCTGACAGCCGGCCTTGGCCCCTGGCTGCCGTATCAGATGCTGGCCGCCGCCTGGGTGGGTATGGGCTCGGGCTATCTCGGGCGCGTGAGCCGCCGATCCAGCTCACGCCTCGGCGTCGCGTTGTTGTGCTGCTACGGCGCCGTCGCGGGTCTCGCTTACGGCCTCTTGCTCGATCTGTGGGAGTGGCCGTTGCTGCTCGCCCCGGCGTCTTCCCCACTGAGCTGGGTCCCCGGACTGGGGATCAGCGAGCTGGTCCGCCGCTTCGGCGGCTTCTACCTGTCGACGTCGCTCGTCTACGACGCCTTCCGGGCGGCAGGCAACGCCATCCTGATCGCGCTCCTCGGCCCGGCGGTGATCACCGCCCTCGACCGTTTCCGCCGCCGCTTCCTGGTGAACTGGATGGTTTCGCGACCTTCTCTGGAACAGGCCACGGGTAAGATCTCCAGAGATGTCGGAACTCCCGCCTGAGCTCGCGGTCGAGCCGGAACCCACCGATGCCGACCCACCGCCCGAAGCCATTCGCCCGGACCGGCCGCGTATCTGGCCGGAGGAGCCACGTGCTCCGCGACCGCAAATCAAGCGGCCGATGGAGGAGTGGCTGGCCGAGTTCGAGGAGCGAGTCAGGCACCAGGACGCACACCCGCGCGAGCAGCCCAGCCGGCGCCGCCGTCCGCGCGGGCTGGCGCGGATTGTGCCTGCCGCGGCGCGGCTGGAGCCGCCGCGCAAGGACGTCGTCGCAGAGCGTGGGCGGCCGCTGCCGGCGGATCAGCAACGTCGCGGCCGCCGCCGCCGCCGGGGCGGGCGCGGACTTCCGCCGGGCCAACCCGAGGCTAGCCAAGGTCAGCCTCAGGCACGACCACCGGTGGCGCCGTCGCGGCGCCGGGATCGGCCCTACCCCCCACCCCGACCCTCCCCCGCAAGGGGGGAGGGAGAATCCGGAAGGCGGCCCCCGCCGGCAAGGGGGGAGGGAGAATCGGGAAACCGACCTTCGCCCGCGAAGGGAGAAAACCGCGCCCCGCAGGATCCAAATCGGCGCCGCCGCCGTCGAGGTCGGGGCCGAGGTCGCGGCCAGCGACCGGGCGGTCCACCAGGCCAGGGCAGCCCTCCCGGCCCCAGTGACAGCGCCCCGCCAGGCTGACGGATTGCGGATCGCGCTGAATACGCCGGAATAGAATGGACCAGCGAGGCGTTGGCATGGATAGCGACTTTTCGCTTTTTGAGAGGCACGTCGACGCGCTCTATCGGAGCGCGCTGCGCCTCACGAGGAAGCCGGAGGACGCCGAGGACCTGGTGCAGGAAACGTATTTGCGAGCCTACCGCTACCGAAATCGTTTCAAGCCCGGCACGAACGAAAAGGCCTGGCTCTTCACCATCATGACCAACGTCTTCCGCAACCGGTTGCGCCAGCGGCCCGCACCCACTGAGCCGCTCGACCAGCCTGGAACGGATTTCTCGATCTACGACCAGCTGCGGCGGGAAGGGATGCCGGTGCACCTCATGTCTCCCGAGGAGATCATCGTCGAACGCGGGTTCGGCGACGAGGTGAAGCGCGCGCTCGAGGAGCTGCCCCTGCCCATGCGGATGGTCGTCGTGCTTGTGGACGTCGAGGATTTCTCCTATAAAGAGGTTGCGTCGATCCTGGGGATCAAAATTGGAACCGTGATGTCCAGGCTGCACCGCGGGCGGCAGGCACTACAGAAGAAACTATGGGAGTACTCCGGCCGGCCCAAGGCCCGGCCGGTAGCCGTGGGAGCACACTGATGGGCGATCATTGTGAGCAGACGATGCGAAAACTCTCCGTCTACATCGACCGTGAGCTCAGTGATGCGGAGGTTCGCAGCGTCAAGGCGCACCTGGACGATTGCCCACCCTGCGAGAAGGTCTTCGATTTTCAGGCGGAGATGAAGCGACTGGTCCGCAAGGAGTGCTGCACCGACGATGCTCCCGCACGACTGCGGGATTGGGTCCGGCAGCTCGCCGCCGAGAAACCGTCAGCTCGCGACCGGGAAGCTTAAGCCGACCGGATGATCGTCGACCTGGCCCTGGCGTTTCTCGCCGGACTGTTGTCCTTTGCGTCGACCTGCGTCCTACCGCTGGTGCCGGCCTACGTCGCGTATATGGGCGCCACGGCTACAGGCCCCACCATGACCCTCCGTCAGCACCTCGGCGTCCTGGGCAATGCGGCGTTGTTCGTCGCCGGGTTCGGCTCGGCGTTCGTCGCGCTGGGCGCCTCCTTCGGCCTCATCGGTGCGGACTTGAAGGCTTACCGTCCGCTCCTGCTGCAGGTGTCCGGTGTCGCGCTGGTGTTGATCGGGATCGCGCTCCTGACTCTCGGCCGCATTCCCGGACTGATGGGCGAGAAGCGCTTCGACATTGCCCACCGGCTCCCCCGCGCACCCTGGGCGTCGTACCTGATCGGCCTCGCCTTCGCGATTGGATGGACGCCCTGCGTGGGGCCGATCCTGGCCGCCATCCTGCTTCGGGCCGGCAGCAGCGGAACCGCTGCTCAGGGCGCCGTGCTGCTCGCGGTCTATTCGGCCGGCCTCGGGCTCCCATTCCTGATCGCTGCCGGCCTTTCCGGCATGTTGACGCGAGTGCTCGCTCGAGTTCGCGGCGCGTATGGCGTTTTGAATGGCGTCGCGGCTGCCTTCCTGATCGGCATGGGGCTGCTCATTTTTTCGAACCGGCTCACCATCTTCAACGACTTCTTTCCTGTGGTGGCCGTGACGACGCCGTGGGATTCTCATTTTCAGAGCGACGAAGGGAGGCTGCCCCCGACCCACGGACCGGTGCAAGTGGGCGAGCCCGCCCCGACCTTCGCCCTCACCGACATTGACGGCCGCCGGGTCTCGCTTGCGCAGCTCAAAGGCAAGCCCGTCTTGATCAACTTCTGGGCAACCTGGTGTGTGCCCTGCCGCGACGAGCTGCCGCTGATCCGTGATGAGTACCTGGCGCATCGCGCCGAGGGCCTGGAAGTCGTCGCCATCAACTGGGGCGATGAATCGGCCGGCACGGTGCGGAGCTTCTGGAAGCGCTTGAGCCTTCAACCGGCCCCGGTCCTGGATCCCGACGGCAGCGCCAGCCGCGCCTACGGTGTAACGCTCAGCAGCACCGGCTTGCCGGTCAGCGTCCTGGTCGCGCGCGACGGCACCGTCAGCAGCTACGAACCGTTCCCGCTGACCAGGGAGTTTCTCGATCCAGCCCTCCAAAAGATACTCTCGTGAGCCAGACGGCAAAGACCGGCACCTGGTCGGGGCGTGGGCTCTGGCGTTACCGCGCCGACCTCGCGGTTCGCGGCGAACCCGTCACGCTGGGCGAGGGCGCTACCCCGATCGTGCCCTACGAGAAATTCCTGCTGAAACTCGAGAGCATTTCCCCAACCGGTTCGTTCAAAGACCGCGGGGCCGCCACCGCGATCACGGCGGCGCGTGCAGCCGGGGCACGCATAGTCGTTGAAGACTCCTCGGGCAATGCCGGAACGGCGATCGCCGCCTATGCGGCGGCCGCCGGATTACAGGCCCGCATCTTCGCGCCGGATGACATCGTGGGGTCGAAGGCCCGGGCGATTCAGGTTTTGGGCGCCGAGCTGGTGAAGATCTCCGGGCCACGCTCGGCCGTGACCGAGGCCGCCATGATGGCGGCACGGGACGCCTACGACGCTGGCCACGCGCGCAACGACACGTTCCTCGAGGGGACAAAGACGATCGCCTACGAACTCTTCGAGGAGCTCGGCGACGAGTTGCACGACATCGTGACGCCGGTTGGCCAGGGCACGGTGCTGATCGGACTTGCGATGGGATTCGCCGACCTGGTGGCCGCGGGCCGTATGGCGCAAGCGCCCAGGCTGCACGGCGTTCAGTCCGAGGCGTGCGCGCCGCTGGTTCGCGGCGCCGCGATCGGCCGGCCCGCGCCGGTCGTGCGCCAACCCTCGATAGCGGACGGCATCCGCATTCCCGAGCCGACCCGGGCGGAGCGCAGTTACGCCGCGGTCCGGTACAGCGGTGGTCGCTGGATCGCCGTGCCGGACGAGGCGATCGAGCACGCCTGGCGCCAGGCAGCCACGGTCGGGATGCTGATCGAGCCGACCTCCGCCGCGGCGATTGTGGGGGCCCGCACCCTCCATCTTCCGCCTGGCGCGGTCCTCATCATCACGGGATCGGGGCTGAAGGCGATCGAGCGCTACTAGGACCCCCCACCCGTTGCCTGGCGCGGGCGATCGTTTGGGGATCGTATGCGAGCGCCAGGCGAGCGCCCCAGAGATCGATGTGGTAGCCAGGGAGGCGACGGCGGCTTGCCCGCGGGGTGTCGAGGTCAGGGAGCGACTTGACTTCGAGCGCTCGGCGCGGGATCGCCTTGCTCGCGGCCCAGGTGAGCAGCCGCTCAGGGTCGGAGCTGACGACTTTTCCATACCAGCCAGGCCCGAAGCGCGCGTGCTCGAGATAGACAAGGGGCGCCAGCCAGAGGCCGCCGGCGGCGGCGTGGCGGAATCCATCGGCCCGCCGGTCGAAGGCGCGCGGAACGTCAGGCGGCACGAACCAGGAACCGGCCGGGGTCGAACGCCTCGATGGGAAGACGGGGCCGCCGCCGCGCCAGAAGGTCCAGGACCAGCTCACCGGTGATGGGGGCCAGCAGGATGCCTTCGCGGAAGTGACCGGTGGCGAGGACGATCCCGCCCCATCCGGGCGGCCGTCCGAGCAACGGGAGGCGGTCCGGTGTGCCCGGCCGTAAACCGGCCCACGCCGCCGAGACAGTGGCATCGGCCAGTCGCGGCACCAGCCGCGGCCCGAGGGTCAGCAACCGGGCGATCCCTGCCGCCGTCGGCCGCGCGTCGAACCCAACCTCCTCGACGGTCGTGCCCACGATGGTCGAACCGTCGGCTTTGGTCAGGACGTATCCGTCGCTGGAGCTCACCGCGTGGTGGAGCGGCGTGGCGGTCGTTGACAGGGCGACCATCTGGCCGCGCACGGGCCGCACCGGGATCGGGGTGCGCAGCGCGTCCGACCAGGCTGAGGCCCATGCGCCAGTTGCGACGATGGTCTCGGGAGAACGGATGGTCTCGCCGCCGAGCGCGACACCGACCACACGATCGCCCTGCGTGAGCAGTCGATCGACGGATGCGCCTTCCAGAACGACCGCGCCCAGATCGGTCGCGGCGCGCGCCAGTGCTTGGGCAAGGACACGTGGCACGACATGGTAATGGTCCTGATAGAGCAGGGCCGCCCGCACGTTGGGGTTCAGCGCTGGTTCGACATCCACTGCGGCGGCGCCATCGAGCCAGCCGACCGACATTCCCTGATCGAGTTGCCAGGCGCGGTGCGCTCGGAGCTGCGCCTCTTCGGCCTCATCGAGCGTGACGTGAAGCAACGAGGCCCGACGATACCCGATGTCGATCCCGGTGCGTTCCAGCAATTCGGCCGCCAGCGCGGTAAAGAGGCGGGCACTCTCGGCCCCGAGCGAGGAGTATGCGGGTGGCGTGCCGCGGTCGGGGTTGAGCTGAATCATTCCCGCCGACGCTCCCGTGGCCTCTCCTCCCACCCGGCCGCGGTCGAAAACCATGACCTTCATGCCGGCTTTGGCAAGCTGGTAGGCAATCGAGGTTCCGATGGCGCCGGCACCAATCACGATGACGTCCGGACTCACGAAGCGATCTTAGTGTGACTTAGTCGATCAGGCGACGGAGCCGCTGATCTTCGCTGGCGCGGGCGCCCTGGTAGAGAGCGCAGGTGGCCACCTTCCCGAGGCACGGCGGCGACGGCCACTTCACCACGCCCCAGAAGTGGTGGACTCTGCGGTCGACGTGGCAATCCGCCTGAAAGACTTTCAGGAAGGCCTGGCGTTTGCGGAGGATCTGCTCAAGGTACGGACAGCGCATAGGAAGAAAAGGTGATACTCCAAGACTAACACGGGGCTTGCCCACGTGCGCCCTGTCGTCGCCCTCTTCTAGCCAGACAACGCAGCGTCCAGACGCTTCTGGCCCGATTCGGGCTCACTTCCACCGACCCGTTACACTCAGCCGTGCGCATGTTCGGATCGGGATCTCAAACGTAATATCTATGGCCGAGACTGGGTTCTGGCGATCCCCTTCCATGCTGTCCTGGTGGCGACGGCGCCGCCCGTCGAGTTCGCAAACCGGGGAACGAGCGCGCCGCCTGGTCTTCGTGCTGGGTGGCGGAGGCAGCCGTGGTGCCTGCAGCGTGGGCGTACTCAAGGCGCTGCTCGAAGCCGGCATCAAGCCGGACGGGCTGGTCGGTTGCAGTTCCGGCGCGTTCAACGCGGTCGCGCTGGCCGCCAAACCGGACCTCGAAACGATCGAGCAGCTTGCCCATGTGTGGGGATCGATTCGAAACCGCGACCTGTTTGACCGCAACCCGCTCCGGATGGCGTACCGATACATGCGCAGCCGCAACAGCTTCTTCGACAGCCGCTACTTGCGGACGCTGGCCGCCATGAACCTGCCGGCCACGTTCGACCAGTTGACCCTGCCGTGCGCGGTGATCGCGACCAACCTCACCCGAGCCCGAAAGGAAATCTTTACGACGGGCAGCGTGCCGGACGCGGTCGCGGCGTCCTCAGCGATCCCAGGATTGTTCAACCCCTATCGGATCGGCAACGAAGAGTTCGTCGATGGGGCGGTCGCGGAGAACGTTGGGCTGGCCGAGGCGATCCAGCTCGGCGCGACGCATATCGTGGCCATTGACAACAGCACCTCGAATCCGCGCCGGCCGCCGAACCATACCCTGACCGGCATCCTGGCGCAGAGCATCCAGATCATGCTTGGCCAGCGAACGCTGGAAGAGTATCAGCGCTTCGCCGAGCAGGCGGAGATCTGCCTGCTGGTTCCCAACGTCGAGTTCGGCACAGCCGGGACCGACTTCAGTCAGGTGGATCGCCTGATCGACGAGGCCTACGCGCGCACGCGCGCCTTTCTGCAGGCTGGCGGGCTTGACAGCAATGGACGGCTCGAGCCGGGTATCCACTACATGCTGCCGCCCCGGCGCCAGACCGTCGTCTCACTGGCGCAGTGACGGTCGCCGCCAAAAACCCCGGCCGCCTGGCGAGGTGGCTGCGATGGCTGTGGCCGCTCGGCCTGCTGCTGGCCGCCTGGCTGATCGCTCCGCTTCGGGCCGGGGCGACCTATCCCGGCATGCCATGCACGGCGAAGGCCGACACCGCGTTCAGCCTGGCCTCGTACGCGGTGCTGTTCATTCCGACGGCTGCCCTGCTGCTCTGGCTGAGCCGGCGGCTGATTCCGGCTGCTCTTCGGCGCGGCCTTGTGGCGTGGGCCGGGGGCCTCACCGCGGTCGGGATCGGCATCGGCGTCGTCTTCCTCGCGTTTGCCGGCGTGTCGGCCGACCGCCGGCCATTTCGAACCAGCGAACAAATGGTCAACTGTCCCGGCCTGGGCGCGGGCCTGCAGGCCGTGCACTGCTGGAAGGACGGCAGCACGCTCGAGCTGAACGTCTATGGCCAACGGCCGCTCGACCTGGGCGGCGTTCAGTCGATGGCGCGAGCGCTCCGGGCGACGAGGCAGGATGCCGCCCTCTACGAGGCCTTCGTCCTCGATACCACGGATCGGAGCATTGCCGACTACTCCAACGGGCGCCTGTTTGTGCTGCAGCGCCCCGGGCTCACGGACTTTGCGGATCTCTGCCTGTCTGAGCACCAGGCGAAGCTGCGCGAGGTGCAGTCCCATCGGGTCGGCTTCTATCGTTTCAGCAGCCGCCAGTCACCTCCGGTCGATGCCTTCTTTCTCCGGGACACGACCAGCAATGGCGAAACCGGGTACGAGGTGATCGACTTCCTACACGGCCAGGCCACGCTCCCCTACGTGCGCCCCGATGACCTGCAGCCGGACGAGTCAGCCTACCTGGACCGGGTTACTGCCGGGGTCGCGACCCTGAACCAGGACCTCGATCGAGAGGCGCAGTCGCCGGCCCCACCGGGAGCGCTGGCCGCTATGCGAGCGGATTTCCAGCGCATCACCGTCGAGCTGGCTGCCGCACCGCATCGGCTGATGGTCTTTCGCGATACCCGGGTCAAGCGGTTCCTGGAAAACTACGACTTGATCCTCACTGCGGAGGAGAGCGCCGCCCGAGGCCAGAGCGGGCAGGCGATCCACTCCAGTGCCTACGAGGATCATCGTCGCTTCTTCTACCAGGAGGCGCGGGTCGCCCGGCTCATCGGCTACCTCTATCTCCAGCAGCCCAATGTGCCCTTTAGCGACGACGAGCTCTCGACCGTCAACTGGGCGGTCTTCTAGCCAGGTCGAGGGGCCAGGCTCACGACGACGTCATCGCCATCGATGGCGCTCGACTCTCATCTCGAAGGATCGCCTTGATGGCGTCGATCCAGCGCGGGTCTCCGTTATCGGCGCGCCACAACCAGTACTCGCTGCCCCAGAAGAGGACGGTGCCGTAGCCGGCATCCTTCAGGTTCTCGAAGACGCTGCGGATCGCCGCCGGACTAGTGCTCTTCGGATCGGTGTAGGTGTCCTCGGTCGACTCCCACGGCTCCGCCTGCGCCTCGGTGATCCAGGCCTGCTTACCCTGCCGCTTGGCAAGGTCGCGCACCCGGGCGAGCCTGTCCGGCCAATCAGCGTCGGCACGGCTGAGATGGTCCTGGCCGAGGAATTGATAGCCGATGGCGGTATAGACGTCGAGGCCAAGCACGTCACCGCGATTCAAGACCGCGAGGCTGTCGCTTTCCGCGCTGTCCGCGTCGAAACCCAATAGCTGACGCAGGTCGAAGCCCTGGCGAGCCGAAGCCTGGTCGAAGACGAGGTTGACGTGGCTGAAGGCGTTGACGATCAGCGGGCGGTGACGACCGTCGAGCTGCCGCACGCTGGTGATCTCGTCGCGGAGAAATTTCGCATCGATCCAGAGCCGTTGCGGGCCGGCTCGGTTGAAGGGCTCGTTCTCGATCTGCCAGGCGACCAGCGCGGGGTTGTCGCGGTAGCGCCGCACCGTACTCTCCACGAACGCCAGCGTCGCCGCGCGGAGGCTCGAGTCCGATGCCACGTCCTGGCCCTGGCTGAGACCGGTCAGATCCTTCACCGAAGTTGGAACGAAAAACTCGGGCCAGCCGAGGGCCTTCATGCCGACCGTGAGCGCGATAGGCTGCCGGGCCCGCTGGGCCTCGCTCATCAGCCAATCAAGCTGGTCGTATCCTTCTTTGTCGACCTGGTCCCAGTAGGAACTGAGCCGGATGACGCGAAAATGCATCGCCTCCAGCCGCTTGAATGCACTGCGATAGTCGAGTCCTAGATAGCCGGCCCGGCTCGGACTGAAACTGATTCCGACCTGCACCGGCGCGGCCACGCCGTGCGCCTTCACGGGTGCCGGCATGAACAGATGGAGCGGCGCGATGGCCAGGAACGGCACGAGCAACGCGATCGCCAGCGCCTGCACCCGCCGTTGACGTGCCAGCGACCGAATCCTGGGTAAGGTCATGGCTCAGCCGGCCGGCGCGCGCCGAAACCGGTGCTGGTGTCACGACGGTCCGCTGGATTTCTTGCGCGCAGCGGCTGATGTAAAAATCTCGCGACGGTTCACGTAGCATTGGCCGATGACGATCGCACGAGCGGAGACGCTTGCGGCCAAACTGGGCAGCGGTCGCATCCTGCTCGGCGGTCACCGTGGGAACCCCGCCGAGTACCCCGAAAACACGCTGGCATCGTTTCGATCCGCCATCGAGCTGGGAGTCGACCTCATCGAGTGCGACGTCCATCGTTCCGAGGATGGCCGCCTTCCGGTCATCCACGATCACCTGCTCGACCGCACCACGAACGGCAGCGGGCTGGTCCGTGACCACACGATGGACGAGCTACAGCGTTTCGATGCCGGAACCTGGAAAGATGCGCGCTTCAAGGACGAGCGCATTCCCTCGATCGACGAAGTGCTCGCCCTGGCCCGGGGTAAGGTTGGCGTGGCCATCGAGATCAAGAATCTGCCATTGCCCTACTCCGGCATCGAGGAGCTGGTCGTCGAGGCCGTCAGAGGCGCCGAGATGATGCGTGATGTGGTCGTGATCTCGTTCGACCACCGCTGCATCAAGCGGATCGGTGAGCTGGAGCCGGAGATCTTGACCGGCGTGCTCGAGGCGTCGCGCCCGGTCGACGTCCTGCGGGTGATGGATGACGCCGACGCGGATGTCTTTTGCCCGCACTGGGCATCCATCGAGCCGCAGACGGCGGCGGAGTTGCACGCAGCGGGCAAGATGATCGGCGTATGGACTGTGGATGATGCCTTTTCGTTGGCCTGGTCCAGGGCGCTGACCGCGAACGCGATCTACACCAACAAGCCCCGCGAGATCCGGCCCTGACTTACTTGAAGGCGCTCAACCCGGTGATCTCCTCGCCGATGGCGAGCAGGTGGATCTCGTTCGTCCCCTCGTAGGTAACGACCGTCTCGAGGTTGGCCATGTGCCGCATTACCGGATACTCGAGGCTGATACCGTTGGCGCCCAGCACGCTGCGCGCCTCGCGGGCAATTTGCAGCGCCTCGCGCACGTTGTTCATCTTCGCCATCGAGATCTGCGTCGCCGTCGCCTTAGCTTGATCCTTCAGACGACCGAGCTGTAAGGCCAGCAGCTGCCCCTTGGTGATCTCGGTCAGCATCTTGACCAGCTTCGCCTGGGTGAGCTGGTAACCCGCGATCGGCCTGTCGAACTGCACTCGCGCCTTGGCGTACCCGAGGGCGCTCTGGTAGCAGGCGATGGCCGCGCCCAGTACCCCCCAGACGATCCCGTAGCGGGCCTCGTTCAGGCAGGACAGCGGCGCCTTGAGCCCCTGGGCCTCCGGCAGCTCGTTGCAGGCCGGGATCCTGACCTCATCAAGGATCAGCTCCGATGTCACCGAGGCTCGCATCGAGAGCTTGTGACGGATCTCGCGCGCCTCGAAGCCTTTGGTGCCCTTCTCGACGAGGAAGCCGCGAATCCCCTGCTCAGTGCGAGCCCAGATGATTGCCAGGTCGGCGGCGTTCCCATTGGTGATCCAGCGCTTGGTGCCGCTGATGATCCAGTCGTCGCCGTCGCGGCGGGCGCGAGTCGCCATGCCGGCCGGGTTGGAGCCGAACTCGGGCTCGGTCAGCCCGAAGCAGCCGATCACCTCGCCCTTTGCCATCCGCGGAAGCCAGCGCTCCTTCTGCTCTTCCGAGCCGTAGCGATGGATTGGAAACATGCAGAGGGATCCCTGCACCGAGACGAAACTGCGCAGCCCGCTGTCGCCGCGCTCCAGTTCCTGGCAGGCGAGCCCGTACATGACATTGCTCATCCCGGCGGCACCGTAACCCTGGAGATGCATGCCAAACACCCCCAGGCGGGCGAGCTCGGGAACGATCTCCATGGGAAAGGTGGCGCGCTCGAAATGCTCGGCCACAATCGGTAAGAATTTCTGATCGACAAAGCGTCCAACCGTTGATCGGACCAAACGCTCCTCCTCATTGAGGAGGTCATCGACGCGATAGAAGTCCACCGTCTCGGCCAACGCGAACCCATTCTACGGTCGAGTCAGGAGGCCCGCCTATCCTTGATGGGGCGTGCATGGGCAATCCGCTCTCGCTATGGCACTTCTATTTTCGAAACAAGCGCAAGGTGCTCCCGGTCATTGGCATCCTGGCGCTGGCGATCCTGGGCGTGGTCGTCACCGACTCACTGCTGGCGTCCGCCCGTGAGACCGCCTACGCCACCTACGGCAGCTATCAGAAGCTGATCCTGATCGCCCCGCGGGCGACCCGCGACCAGGACCTCGCCAATCCACTCCAGGACTCGCTGGCCCAACTGCACGAGGTCCAGCTTCAGGTCGATGTCCTCGACGGACCGGGCGGGCTCTCCTCCTACTACGCTGCAGTGACCGCGATTCCCGGGCGGGTCCAGGCGCAACTTCCTGCGATGCGCCGGCTCCAGACCGACGCCGCCAATGCGCGCTATTACGCGGCCCGACTTCGCGGGGACCTGGTGCCGCTCGGTGATCTGATTGTCCGCGTGCAGCGCTTGCAGTCCGAGGAGAAGGCCTTCGAGCAGCTCGTGCAGCAGCTGGCCCAGAATCCAAACGACCCGCGGCCGCTCCTCGCCTATCTCCAACAGCATCAGACCTTGCTGCGAACGGTGCTGCCCGACAGTGCCCAGCTCGGACGGC
>WNGI01003102.1_pt1 | contig 28575 bp, 32 predicted proteins | sample 5400621 | NCBI WGS metagenome assembly WNGI01 (sample SAMN13153374, study PRJNA577476) | soil metagenome | isolation source: 20 cm soil or saprolite under Garry oak tree replicate 1 | place: USA:California | collected 2016-06-15
CGCATCGCCGCCGCGGGCGGATACGACGTCGTCGAGTTCGGCCGCGATGTCGGCACCTACGACACGTTCGGCCCGATCGATGCGAGCGCGCTGCAGCTGCGCGACACCATCCGAGCGCTGTCGACCAGCTACGGCGGCGTGCACATCGTGACGCATTCGATGGGTGGGAACGTCGCCGATCGCGCATTCGACCTCGGCCTCTCCTCCGACGACGGTGTTATCAGCTACGTCGCCTGGGCCGCGCCGCATGACGGCGTCCACGCCGCCGCAGAGGCGCAGAGCTGGCTCGCGGCGAGCGGGCCGGCGCGCGAGGACACGCGCGCGTTCGCCAAGGCGTTCCTCCGCGATCCCGACACCGCCGCCGTGCGCGACATGGCCCGGCTACACGCATCCGCGCCACCGCCAGGCGTCGTGCGCCTCGATCTGCGTCTCGCGACCGACGGACTCGTGAGCTCAGCGGATGCGCGGGATCCCGGTGTCCCGTCACGTGTCCTGTTGCCGAGGTCGGCCGCCGAGATCGAAGGCCATGGCGGCATCCTCGAGAGCGAGCAGGCTTTCGAGCTCACGCTGGCGACGATCCGCTCGCGCGCCGTGCCGCCGGATGAGCGTGGCGTCGTGCTCCGCGCGGCGGCCGAGATGTTCTCGCAGACCACCGACGATCACGCGCAGGTGGTGCTCGATGCGGTCTGCGTCATCTGCCTCATCGGGGGTATCGGCGGCCTCTTCCGCCGCACGCTGCGTCGCGCGCTCCCGTGGCCGCCGATCAGCGAATGAGGGGCGACCGCGGACAGGCGATCGTCGAATTCGCGCTGGTCCTGCCGACCCTGCTCGTCGTCGCACTCGCGATCGTGCTCGTCGCGGAGCTGGGTGTCGCGCGTCTCGCGTTGCAACACGCCACCGCGGAGGCCGCGCGCGCGGGCGCGCTCACGAACGACGACGAACAGATCCGCGGGACGCTCGCCGCCACGGTCGCGCCGCTCTCACCCGACCGCGTCACCAGCGCCATCGCGCCGCCGCAGGACGAACCGCCGCGCAACGGCGAGCCACGCGGTTCGATGCTCACCGTCAACGCGAGTTACACCTTACCGGTCCCACTCGGATTCGTCGGCCTTCCGCGTTTCGTCGTGACGGCCAGCGCGTCCCGCCGTATCGAGTGGATGCCGTGAACGGTGAGCGCGGCCAGGCGCTCGTGATCGCGGCCCTGCTGATCGGGATCGGTGCGCTCGCGATCGTCGGTCTGCGCACGGTCCAGGAGCGCGTGCTCGCGAACGCGCTCGCGCAGGACACCGGCGAAGCCGCGGTCGAAGCTGCGGCCGCCGCCGTCGCGGACGCCTACGCCCGGCATCTCGACTCGGTCCGGGCTCACGTCTTCGACGTTCCGCGCCCCACCGTCGACGTCGTCGCGTTGCTCGCGAGTCCCGCGACACGCGAGGCCGCGCGCGCCGCCGCGGCCGAGGCAGCCGCGCGAAACGGCGCGGCGTTCGATGGTGCGGTCGAGGCTCGCTGCGCCGGCGCGACGATCGAGATCGAGCTTCACCACGCCGGGCGGCTGCACCGCGCGGCGCTTCAGGCGGACGCATGCTCCCCGCGCTGACCGCCTCGCGCCGCCGGCTGTCCGCGCGTCGCATCGCGCTCGGCGCGGCGTCCGCCCTGTTGACGCTCGGTGCGCTGGGCGCGGAGATCGGAGGAGCGGCCGCGCCGCCCGTGCAGCCATCGCTGGCGCAGTCGCTCGCGCCAGCGACCTGGGCGATGAGCCTTCCGGCCGCCTGGCTCGCGGCGCCGGTGCCACGCGTGCGCACGGGCGACGTGATCGACGTGCTCGCGGTGCGTCAGGGAGATCGCGCGTACGCCGTCCCCGTCGCGTACGCCGCGCGCGTCATGGCGGCGGACGAACACGGCATCGTGCTCGAGCTCGACGAAGAAGGCGCGAGCGCGATCGCGATCGCGCGCGGCGGCGGCCTGCTGCTCGTGCCGCTCCTGCGCTCGGCGCGCTGACGCGAGCGGACGCGTGAGCGCGCGGGCCGCGATCTGCGGCGGCGACGACCTGCGCGCCGCGGCGGCGGTGCTGGGGCTCGAGCCCTGCGACGGCGCCCGACCCGATGTCGTCCTCGTGGACCTTCGCGACGCTTCGGCGTGCATCGCCGCCGCTGCGCTCGAGTCCTCGATCCCGCGCGTCGCGATCGCCGGCGAGTCGGAACGCGCACTCGCGGCGGCTCTCGGCTACGACGCGTCGTCGATCGCGTCGACCTGCGAACCAGCGGCGCTCGGCCCGCTCGTCGTCGGCGCACTTCCACGGATCCCGCGCCACGCGACGCGCGTGGTCGTCGTTACCGGGGTACGCGGCGGGGTGGGCCGCACACTGCTCGTCGCGAACCTCGCGCGCCGGCTCGCATCGAGACTCGGCGTGGCCGCGGTCGACGCGACGGGTACCGGAGCACTCGGGTGGTGGCTCGAGTGCGCGCCGCGAACCTGGAGCGAGCTCGAGGGGCTGACGGACGAGCTCACCGCCGAGCACCTCGCCGTCGTCGCCGCGGAGAGCGCTGGTGTTCGCGTGATCGGCGGCGCGCCGGTCGCGCCGACGCGTGCGCTGGCCGAATCGACGGTGCGAGCCGCCGGGTCGCTCGCGGAGCTCGTGTTGGTCGATGCGCCCGTCCTCGCCGACGAGCGTGCGCTCGCGCTCGGGAGTCTCGCCGAGCGCGTGCTCGTTCTCTCCTATGACGATCCGCTCTCGCTCGCGACCCTCGACGCGAGCGACGTACCGAGTGAAGCATGGGTCATCGCGTCGCAGGCACGCGCGGCGCGGATCGGCGAGCGCGCGGCATTCCGCGCGCTACCGCGCGATGAGGCCGCCGTCGGCGCGGCGCTGTCCGGGCGGCGCGCGGCGGGTGGTGCGCTCGGCCGCGCTTACGACGAGCTCGCGGAGCTCGTGGCGCTCGACGCGTCGTGACGTCAGAAGGCGTTCGCGCTCGACTCGAGCGCGCGATCGTGGCGCGGCTGCGCGAGGTGGAGAACGGCCGGCCCCGCCGCGACCAGCTCCCGGCCGCGCTGCGAGAGGCGATGTCCTCGGAGCGTGTCGTCGTGCCGTCTGGCGAGCTGCGCGAGCTGGAGCGCTGGTTCGAAGATCGGTTATTCGGGCTCGCCGCGCTCGCGCCCCTCCTGCGTGACGAACGCGTCAGTGAGGTGATGGTCAACGGCACGCGGGGCGTGTGGGTGGAGCGCGACGGACGTCTGGAGGAGACCGGCATCCGCTTCGCGGATCCCGACGAGATCCTGGTGCTCATCGAGCGCCTCGTCGCGCCGCTCGGGCGACGCATCGACCTCGCGACACCCCTGGTCGACGCGCGGCTACCCGACGGCTCGCGCGTGCACGCCGTGATCCCGCCCATCTCTCTTCACGGCCCGGTACTCACCATCCGCCGCTTCGCGAGTCGACCTCTGACGCCCGACGACCTCGTTCGCCTCGGCACCTGTTCGCGCGAGACGATGGATCTCCTCGTCGCCGCGGTACGTCAGCGTCGAACCATCCTCGTCTCGGGCGGCACGTCGAGCGGAAAGACGACGACTCTCAACGCGCTCGGCTACGCGATCGGCGAGCGCGAGCGCGTCGTGACGATCGAAGACGCCGCCGAGCTGCGGCTGCCGCAGCCGAACGTCGTCGCGCTCGAGACCCGTGCGCCGAGCGTCGAGGGGACCGGCGCGGTCGATGTCCGTGCGCTTCTCCGCGCCGCGCTGCGCATGCGACCGGACCGGATCGTCGTTGGTGAGGTCCGCGGCGGCGAAGCGCTCGACATGCTCCAGGCGATGAACACAGGACACCGTGGTTCGCTCACGACCGCGCATGCGAACGGCGCGTATCACGCGCTGCTCCGCGTCGAGACGATGGCCCTCATGGGCGGCGTGGACCTGCCGCTGGCCGCGATCCGTGAGCAGATCCGGCGCGGCGTCGACCTCGTGGTGCACCAGGAGCGCGGCGAAGATGGTCGGCGCCGCATCGTCGAGATCGCCGAGCTGGTCATCGGCGATGGGGACGGCTACGCGCTCCGGAGCGTCGCGGCCTGACGCCGTTCCTCGCGCTGGCGGCGGCGACCGCCCTGGCCGCAGCGGTGTTCGATCGGCGTCTCCTCGCCGCGGTGGAGCGAGCGCTGCGCGCTCGCCGCAGGAACTCACGTGAAACGCGTGCCGCTCTCCCCGCGCTGGTGGACGCGGTTGCCGCGGCGCTCGCGAGTGGCCTCTCTCTGCCGGTCGCGTTCGCCGAGGTCGCGCCGACGCTGCCAGCGGGTCTCGCCGTGCCCACCCGGCGCGCGGCGGCGGCGCTCGCGCTCGGCGCACCGGTCGGCGAAGCGCTCGCTGCGTACACGGGGGCGGTCCCGGATGAGGACGTCGCCCCGCTCGCGGTCGTGCTCGCGGCATTCGCGCGCAGCGGCGGACGCGTCGGGCGCAGCCTCGCCCGTGTCGCCGCGCTCATGCGCGGAAGGCTCGCGCTCGAAGACGAGCGCGCGGCGCTTACGGCGCAGGGCCGGGTGTCCGCGATCGTGCTCGTCGCGCTCGCGCCCCTTGGCGCGCTGTTCTTCGCGCTCGCGACGCCGGACTACGCGGCGATCTTCCTCGGACAGGGCATCGGTCTTCTCGGCATCGCTGTCGCACTGGAAGTCGCCGGCGCGCTGTGGCTTTGGCGCATCGTCCGCGCGACCGCACCTCCGGCGGATCTCGCGACATTCCTCGATGCGGTCGTCGTGGGTCTGGAGGCCGGGCTCACATTCGAGCGAGCACTGGCCGCGCTCGTCGAGCGCGCGCCGAGCTTCGGCCGTCTCTCGGACGCGCGACGGCTTCTCGCCGACCTCGCCCTCGGGCGCTCGTTGCCGGATGCGCTCCGCGGATTCGGGCGTGGCGGCGATGACGCGCGCGTCGCCGCGCTGGTCGTCGCCGCGACACGCTTCGGCGCGCCGCTCGCCGAGTTGCTGGTCATACAGGCTGACGCGTTACGCACCACCGAGCGCCGCCGCGCGGAGGCGGAGGCGCGACGTTTGCCGGTGCTGATGCTGTTCCCGTTGTCGCTGACGATCCTGCCGGCCCTGCTCTTGGTGTTTCTTGGTCCGCCCCTGCTATCGCTACTCTCCCCGTGAGTGGGTGGCCGGTTCCTCCGCACGCTTCTCTTCGGCGGGCTGGTGCCGGCGACGTTCCTTGTCCTGATCCCGGCCATGATCCTGAGCGCCACCGGCACCGAAGGCGAGGGCGGAGCGCTGCGCCTCGTCGGACTCGTTCCTCTGGTGCTCGGGATCGCGGTCCTCGCGTGGTGCTTTGCCGGGTTCATCGTCGAAGGCGAGGGCACGCCCGCGCCGTACGACCCGCCACACCGCCTCGTCACCGGGCGCCTCTACGGTTGGATGCGCAACCCGATGTACGTTGCGGTGACGACGATCCTCGTCGGCGAGGCGATGTTCTACGGATCGGTCGCGCTTCTCGCGTGGGCTGCCGTCGCGTGGATCTTCTTTCACGTCTTCGTCGTGCTCTACGAGGAGCCGACGTTGCAGCGACGATTCGGTCCGGCATACGACGCGTACACCGAGCACGTCCCCCGTTGGATCCCCAGCCGCCCGCGCGTCAGCCCGCCGCGTCCCGAACTGAAGCTCGCGACGCTCGTGTACGCACTCCGCGACGAGCAGGTGCTGCTCCTGCGGCGCACCACCGAGCCGAACCGCGGGCTCTGGGTCGCGCCGGGTGGGAAACTCGATGCGGGGGAGTCTCCGGTCGAGTGCGCGGTGCGCGAGATGCGCGAGGAGACCGGACTGGTGATCGAACGACCGGTGCTTCGTGCGGTCATGACCGAGACCTCGCCGCGCCCCGATTACCAGTGGCTCACCTTCATCTTCGTCGCGTGGGACTTCGCGGGCACGTTCGCTCCCGCGCCCGGGATCGGCGAGTTTCGCTGGGTGCCGGTCGACGAAGTCGCGGAACTCCCGATCCCGCCGGCCGACGCGGTCTTCTTCCCGCGCCTCATGCAGGACGGCACGACGTTCAGCGCGAAATTCGAATACGACGCAGATCTCAACCTGCTTCGCTCGCAGGAGAGCTGAGCCGCCCGACACGGCGTCCTTCGACGCGGACCAGCGAATGAGCTCGCGCTCGCACGCGGTCATGTTGACCGCGTGCGAGCGGCTCTAAGAGTGCTTAGGTCCGGACGACGTAGGTGCCGGCGATCTTGTCGTGCCAGCCCTGCTTGTTGGCGTCGAATGCGGCCCAGATGACGCCGATGAAGATGCACGCAACGGAAACGATGAGCCCGATGTAGCGGATGAACGCTTGAAGGATCGTGAGCGAAGAACCGTCGGTCCGCACGACCTTGATATTCAGCGCACGCATCCCGAGCGTCTGCCCGCCACCCTGCGCCGACCAGAAGTAGCAGAAATACAGAACGCCGATGAGCGTCTGGACCGAGCTCCTACTTGTGTCGAACGGGTCGGCACTCGAGTTGATCAGACCCGCGATGATGCTCGACACTATGCCGACACCTACGCTGTCGATGAAGATCGCGAAGAATCGCACCCAGAAGCCGGCTTTGTTCGTGGTTACCGCGACCGTCGTCGCTTCAGCCGCCATAGACATGGACCTCCTTCCTCGGTCCGGAGTCTAGTTTCGCTGGCAAAATGCTCCTAGTACGACCTTCCTACTGGCTCGTTGGCCGTGCCGGCAGGCACACTGACGGCACCTAAGACAGGGAGAAAGGGGGGAACGTAAATGCTCGCATTCATCCGCGAAGACGAAGGACAAGGCCTCGTTGAGTACGCGCTCATCATCGCAGTCATCGCCATCGCCGTCATCGTCGCGATGGTCTTCCTGCGGGGCCAGATCCAGAACATCTTCAGCAACATCGGCAACAACCTCACCTAGCGCAACAACCTCACCTAGCGCACGAAGCTGTCGATGCGATGAGCGGCGCCCTCACCGGCGCCGCTCATCATCTTTTATGGAGGGAGCGCCCAGATCTTGAGTCTCGAGGTCCTGCGGGTGATCGAGAACGTCGCGCTCGCCGCGCTCCTGATCACCATCATGTACACGGACTGGCGTTTCCTCCGCATCCCCAATTCGTTCACGTATCCCGCGATGCTCATCGGGGTCGTCTTCGGAGCGATCGAAGGCCTCCCGGGTGAGCTGTTCACCCACGGGCTCGTCGACCACGTCGCAGCCCTCATCCTCGCCTTCGCGATCTCGTACCCGTTCTACGCCGCGGGCGGCCTCAAGGCCGGCGACGCGAAACTGCTGATGGCCATCGGCGCGCTACGTGGCATCAACTTCCTCCTCTTTGCCGCGGTCTACGGTGCTCTCATCGGCGGCGTCCTCGCCGTCGGATTCATCCTGAGGCGAAAGCTCGCGCGCCCGGCCGCGGGCGCCGCGCCGAACACGCTCGCTGGGATCATGAAGTCCTCGATCCCGTACGGGGTGGCGCTCGGTATAGGCGGACTGCTCGCGCTGGCACTCGAGGCGACGGGCTACGTCCACGTAACGGTTTAGACTCGCGCGAGCACGGCAAAGGGGAGCGATGACGCTTGGCTGACGGCGAAAAGATCCGCATCCTCATCGTCGACGACATCGCCGACACGCGAGAGAACCTCGCGAAGCTGATCGGGTTCGAGCCCGACATGGAGGTCGCTGGCACGGCCGGCGGCGGGCAGGAAGCCGTCAACATGGCCAAGCAGCATCGGCCTCACGTGATCCTCATGGACATCAACATGCCGGACATGGACGGGATCACGGCCACCGAGATCATCTCGAACACGGTGCCCGAGTCGCCGATCATCATGATGAGCGTCCAGGGCGAGCAGGACTACCTGCGCCGTTCGATGCTCGCCGGTGCGCGCGAGTTCCTGGTGAAGCCGTTCTCGGCCGATGAGCTCATCAACTCGATCCGGCACGTCCACGAGCTCGAGAAAGTGCGCCGCGCACGGTATGCACCGGTCGCGCCGGCCGCTCCGGCTGGCGGTCCCGCGGTGCCCGTGGCGGGTCGCGAGACGGGGAAGATCATCACCTTCTTCTCACCCAAAGGCGGGGTGGGACGCACGACGATCGCCACCAACCTGGCCGTCGCGCTCCATCAGCTGACCGGCAAGCCCGTGGTCCTGGTCGACGGCAGCCTGCCGTTCGGCGACATCGCGGTGATCCTCAACATGAGCCCGAAGGCGAAGACGGTCGCGGACCTGATCGGGTCGTTCGAGACCGCCGACTCAGACGTCGTGGAATCGATCCTCGTTCAGCACTCGACCGGCATCAAGGTGATGCTCGCGCCGCCGACGCCGGAGTCCACCGAGCTCATCACGGGCGCGCACATCAAGCACGTTCTCGAGCTGCTGCGCGAGCGATACGCCTACATCGTCGTCGACACCTGGCCGTCATTCCAGGAGCAGGTCATCACGATGCTCGACGTCGCCGACGTGATCCTCACGCTCATGACACTTGAGATCACCAGTCTCAAGAACGTCCGCGTCTTCATGGAGGTCGTCGAGAAGCTCGGGTACGACGAGGCGAAGGTGCAGCTGGTCGCGAACCGTAATGACAGCTCCGGCGGGATCAAGGCGTCGGACGTCGAGGCCAGCCTCGGTCGCAAGATCCCGCACACGATCGTCTCCGACGGCCGGACCCTCGTCCTGGCCGTCAACCGCGGCGTTCCCTTTGTGATCAGCCACCGCGACAGCCAGGTCGCGAAGGACATCTTCGCGCTCGCGCAGAAGGTCGCCGCGGCTGAGGCGGCCCCGGCGGCGGCGGGCAAGCAAGCGCCGGCGCGCGGTGGCCTCAAGCTCTTCGGAGCCCGTTAGGTCCGCGACCGCGGCATTAGTCACCGGTCTGATCCCCCAAAAGGACGGCCAAAGGCCGGGTGAGTGGACGTAGACTCAAACGCCGAGGGAGCAGGCGCCCGCCATAACGGGAGCCGGAGATGAGGGTTTCTTAGAGGGATGTCACTGCTACGGCGTATCGAAGGTCAGCGTCCGGCTGGGCAGCAACCCGCCGCGCCGGCACCGGGCACCCCACCGCCCCCGGGCGGCCCTCCCAAGCCTCCGTCCGAGGGACCGCTCACCCAGAGCGCCTCTCCGACGCGCGACGCCAACCGCGACGTCCGCATCAAGCTCCAGACGCGGATCATCAACAACCTCGACCCGCGCCTCGATCTCGCGGACGCGAAAGCGGTCCGCTCGAGCATCGAGGAGATGTTCAACAAGTTCATCGACGAGGAAGGCGTGGTCGTCACGCGCGTCGAGCGTCAGAAGATGCTCGAGTCCATCCTCGATGAGATCCTCGGATTCGGTCCGATCGAGCCGCTGCTGAAGGACGACACGATCACCGAGGTCATGGTCAACGGTCCGTTCCGCTGCTACGTCGAGCGAAAAGGCAAGCTCCAACTCTCGGACGTGACCTTCCAGAGCGACGAGCACGTCATGCGGATCGTCGAGCGCATCATCGCCCCGATCGGCCGGCGCGTCGACGAGTCCAAGCCGTATGAGGACGCGCGTCTTCCTGACGGCTCACGCGTGAACATCATCATCCCGCCGCTGGCTCTCAACGGTCCCGTGGTGACGATCCGTAAGTTCCCGAAGTACCGGATCACCGTCGAGGACTACATCAAGTTCGGCACCGCGACCGCCGAGATGATGGAATTCATGCGCGCATGCGTCGAGGCACGCCTCAACATGTTCATCTCCGGTGGTACCGGCTCCGGCAAGACGACGCTCCTCAACATCATGTCCGGCTTCATTCCCGAGGACGAGCGGATCATCACGATCGAGGACGCCGCGGAGCTCCGCCTGGTGCAGGATCACGTGGTCCGACTGGAATCGCGCGCCGCGAACATCGAAGGCAAGGGCCAGGTCTCGATCATGGATCTCGTGAAGAACTCCCTCCGTATGCGCCCCGAGCGCATCGTCGTCGGTGAGATCCGTGGCGGCGAGGCGCTCTCGATGCTCCAAGCCATGAACACCGGTCACGACGGCTCGCTGTCGACCGGTCACGCGAACTCACCGCGGGACATGCTCGCTCGACTCGAAACGATGTGCCTGATGGCGGGTGTCGACCTGCCGGCGCGCGCGATCAAGGAGCAGATCGCAAGCGCGCTCGACGTGATCGTGCAGATCTCGCGCCTCAAGGACGGCTCGCGCAAGGTCACGAACATCACCGAGGTCCAGGGCATGGAGGGCGAAGCGATCGTTCTCCAGGACGTCTTCGTCTTCGAGCAGACCGGCTACGTCGAAGGGAAGGTCCAGGGCCGGCTGCGTCCAACGGGCATCCGACCGAAGTTCAGCGAGAAGTTCGAGGCCGCCGGTATCAAGCTCCCGCAGGGCGTCTTCGGCGACATGAACGCCGGGCTCAGGTAGATGGAATACGCCCTCCCCGCCGGGATGTTCGCCGGCGTCCTGTTCTTCTTCTGGGGTATCTCGACGATGCTCTCGGGCGGCGGCGCCGGGTCAGTCGAAGAGCGCATGGCGCGCTACGCCGGCGGCAAGGCCGACGTCAAGACGAGCGGCGGCCGGCGCGAGTCGCGTCAGCGCAGCCTCGTCGATCCGTTCGCGACACTGTCGAGCGACGTCCAGGACAAGCGCTTCCGCATCCGCGTACAGCGCGACCTCGCGCGCGCGAACCTCAAGCTGCGCGTTTCCGAGTACTACGGGATCCGTATCGGCCTTGCGGTCGGTCTCGGCCTGCTGCTGGGCGTGCTGCGCGACCCGCTCTCGGGCGTCGTCGGCGCGATCCTCGGGTACTTCGTTCCGCGGTTCTGGGTCGGCCGGCGCATCGGCGGCCGCCTCTCGGCCTTCAACAAGCAGCTCGCCGACACGATCACGCTGCTCTCGAACTCCCTGCGCGCCGGCTCGAGCTTCCTGCAGTCGATCGAGCTCGTGTCGCGCGAGACGCCCGATCCGATGGGCGAGGAGATGGGACGCGTCGTCCGTGAGGTCAACCTCGGCCTCGGCATGGAGGAGGCGCTGTCCAACCTCGTTCGCCGCATCCGAAGCGACGACCTCGACCTGATGGTCACCGCCATCGGCGTGCAGCAGCAGGTCGGTGGCAACCTCGCCGAGATCCTCGACACGATCGCGTTCACCATCCGCGAGCGTGTCCGCATCAAGGGCGAGATCAACACGCTGACCGCGCAGGGCCGCTACTCGGGCTACCTGGTGGCCTTCCTGCCGATCGGCATCATGATCACGCTCAACTTCATCAACCCCGAGTTCATGCAGCCGCTCTTCACCCAGCTCATCGGTCAGATCCTCCTGGGCGTGGGCGCGGTGATGATGATCATCGGCTTCATCGCGATCCAGAAGATCACGAATATCAAGGTGTAAGTGGTGGAACCGCTCGTCTTCGCCGGTCTCATGTTCTTCGGCGTGCTGGTGGTCTTCGTGTCGATGATCATCGGGTCACAGCTCGACCCGGTGCAGGCGCGCCTCCAACAGATCGCGGTCCGCCCGAGGACGCTCGAAGAGCTCGAGCTGCAGCGCCCGCTCTCGGAGCGCATGTTGCAGCCGATCATCCGTGGCTTCGCGGGTCTGGTCGGTCGCTTCTACCCGCAGAACACGGTGCGCAGCCTCTCGCTCCGTCTCAAGCGAGCCGGTATGGAGACGACGAGCACCGAGTTCTTCCTCGGCGTGAAGGGCTTCGCGTCGATCGTGGTCGGCGTGCTCATCTCCGGTCTGGTCAACGCCATCACCGGCGACCCGCTGCAGACCTTGATCGGTCTCATCGTCGGCATCATCCTCGGCTTCCTGCTGCCGGACTTTTACCTCACGAGCCGGGCGGGTGGGCGCGCGAACTCCATCATCGAGCAGCTCCCCGACGCGCTCGACCTGCTCACGATCTCGGTGGAAGCCGGCCTCGGATTCGACGCGGCGCTGGTGAAGGTGACTGAGAAGATGAAGGGCGCGCTCACCGAGGAGTTCAAGCGTGCCTCCGGCGAGCAGCGCGTGGGCAAGTCGCGTCAGGAGTCGCTGCGCGGCATCTCCGAACGGGTCGACGTCAAGGAGCTCAAGAACTTCATCTCCGCGATCATCCAGGCCGACCAGCTCGGCGTGTCGATGTCGAAGGTGCTGCGGATCCAGTCCGAGCAACTCCGCCAGGACCGTCGCCAGCGCGCGGAGGAAAAGGCCGCACGCGCCCCGATCCTGATCATGCTTCCCACCGTCGGCTGCATCTTTCCGTCGCTGTTCATCGTGATCCTCGCACCCGCTGCCCTCTCCGCCCTGTCCTCCTGCGGGTCCTTCTAAGTCCGACCCGCGCGGCTTCGCGTCCGGAACATCACCAAAGGGACCGTCCTCGCATCTGACTGCCGGGTTGCGGATTCGTTCTTCTCGCGGGGCCTCGGCCTGCTCCCGCGCTCGAGCCTCCGCTCGGGCGAGGGCCTGCGGCTCACGAAGACGTCTTCCATCACGATGTGGCTCATGCGCTTCGCCATCGACGCGGTGTTCGTCGACAAAGCCGGCCGCGTCGTCCGCGTCGCCGAGCGACTAGCCCCATGGCGGACCGCCGTTTTCGCGCGTGGGGCCGCCGAGGTGATCGAGCTCCCCGCCGGAACCGCGGCAGAGACGCGAACGCAAGCCGGCGACGAACTCGTCTTCGAGCCTGCGTGATCTCCAAGACGGCCGCGGACACCGCGCTCGACCTGCTCCTCGCGCCGCGATGCGCGGGCTGTGGCGCCGCGGGCAGCTGGCTGTGTCTTTCCTGCCGCGACCTTTGCGAGCCGGTCCGCCACGGGCGCGTCACCGCCGCGGGTACTTACGGCGGCGCGCTCCGTGAGGCCATCCACCGCTTCAAGTACGGCGGCGAACGCGCGCTCGCGAACGAGCTCGGCACGCTCGTCGCGTCGTGCGTCGCGAACGATCTCGCGACGGGAATCGCGCTCGACGTCGTCGTGCCCGCGGTCCTGCACCGCGAACGCGCTCGCGCGCGCGGCTATGACCAGGCCAGGCTCCTCGCGGCCGTCGTCGCCGAGCGGACCGCGTTGCCGCTGCGGATCCCGCTGAGGCGCATACGCGCCGCCTCTCCGCAGGTCGCGCTCGATCGCGCGGCGCGAGCGGAGAACCTTCGCGGCGCCTACGTCGCCGAAGCTGGGGCGCTGCGCGGCGCGCGCGTCGCGCTGGTGGACGACGTCGCGACGACCGGCGCGACGCTCGCGGCGGCCACCGGTGCGCTGCGGGCCGCCGGAGCGCGCGCGGTGCGCTCGTACGTCGTCGCGCTGGACGCATGAGCGCGGGCGTCGGGGCCGGGAGGTGGTTCATGCGTGGACTGCTGCTCTTCGTCCTGGCGTTCGCGAACCTGAACGACATCTGGTCGCCCGACGTCCTTCCGAACGCGCTGTTCGCGTGGACCGTCGTGCGCCCCGGCAATGTCGACTACGACGAATTCGTGTACCGACCGACGGAGTCGCCGGTGGCGGGCGCCCTCGATTCGGAGGCGTACTTCTTCCGCGCCTGTGGCGAGTCCACCGCGACGGAGCCGCCGAAGGCGACGCGTAGTCCGGGCGGTCCGCCGGCGCCGGGTCCGAACGACCACGTGTGCTCGATCTTCCCGCCGGGGATCGCGTTCCTCGCGTTGCCGTTCTTCCTGCCCTTCGTGCTCGCGGGCGCGAACGCACTGGACCTGGGCCTCCTGGTGCGCGTGGGCCACGTTGCCGCGGCGACGATCGAGGTGCTGGCTGCCCTGTTGCTATGGTCGGTCATGCGGCGCTTCGCGAGCGAACGTTGGTCGCTCGCGCTCTCGCTGCTCTACTTCTTTGGCACGAGCGTGCGCACCATCGCCTCGCAGGCGCTCTGGCAGAGCGCCGGCGTGCACCTCGCCATCGCGATCGCCCTGTGGCTGGTCTTCCTGGCCAGACCGGTCGCGCTGTGGCGCGAGTTCGCCGCCGGTGTAGCGCTGGGTTTCGGCACCGTGGTGCGACAGACGACCGCGCTGCTCGTCCCGTTCGTGCCGGCGGGGCGCGTGCGCGCCACGGTCCTCGCCATCGTCGGAGCGGCTATCGGAGTGCTGCCGCTCCTCGTGTACAACGCTGTCGCCTTTGGCAACCCGCTCGAACAGGGGTACGGCATCAAGCCCTTCGATACGTCGCCGCTTGTCGGGTTGTATGGCCTGCTGCTCTCGCCGAGCCGCGGGCTCTTTGTCTACGAGCCGTATCTGCTCTTCGCGTTCGCGACGCTCGTGCTCCTCCGGCCCGGGCGGGATCACCTCGAGCTGCGGCTGCTCTCGCTCGTGTACGCCTGGGCCGCGACGGCGATCCTGTACTCGACGTACGCGGAGTGGTGGGGCGGCCGTGTGTTCGGCCCGCGCTTCCTCGACGATCTCGCGCCGGCGCTGTTCGTGCTCCTGGCCTGGGGGATCGGACATGGCCTGCTCAGACGCGTCGTCGCGCGTGTCGCGTTCGGCCTGTGCGCCGCGTGGTCGCTGCTCATCTTCCAGGCGGCGGCGTTCGTCTACGACCAGAACACCTGGGACCTCCATCCGGCGAACATCAACGTCGATCCGTCGCGGCTGCTGGATTGGAGCGATCCGCAGTGGGCCTTCGTCCTGCGCAGCGTGCCCGAAGGCGGCGTCCGTGTGATCGCCGCCGCCGGACTGAGCGCGCTCGCACTGCTCTTCCTGCTGCGCGTGGAGTCGGTGTTACCGTCGCGTCGGTGACGACGGCGTTCATCGTCTTCTTCGGCCGCGGCGGTCCCTCCGAGATCGAGCGGCGCCTCGATTCGATCAAGATCGCGATCGGCGCCGTCGTCCTCGCGCGCGCGCGCGAGGCGGGCTTCGCGCCGCTCGTCGCGGTGACCGCCGACGCCGAGGCGAAAGGCGCATTCGCACTCAGCGGCGCAGACGTCGTCGCTCCGCGCACCGATCCGTTCCACTTTGGCGAGGAGCTGCTCGGTCTCTCTCGCGCGCGCAGGCTCGAACGTATCGCGACGATCGGTGCGGGCGCCGGCGCCCTCATGAGCACCGCGGAGCTCACTCGTCTGCGTGAGGAGATCGACGCCGGAGAGGCGCTGGTGCTGTCGAACAACTACTACTCGGCGGATCTCGTCGCCTTCACGCCGGCTTCGGCCCTCACCGTCATCGACCTTCCGGCCACCGACAACCCGCTGCCGCGCCGGTTGCACCAGCAGGGCGGCCTCTCGTCGCGCCAGCTCGACCGTTCCGCGGCGACGCTTCTCGACGTCGACACCCCGGCCGACGCAGCGGTCCTGAAGCGACATCCCGCGTGCCCACCGGCGCTGCGAGCGCTCGACACCTGGGAGAGCGAGCTCGGCGATCGCATCGACGCGCTCATGCGGCTCGTCACGACACCGGAGCGCGAGCTCATCGTCGCCGGTCGCGTCGGCGCTCCGGTCTGGTCGTATCTCGAGTCGCAGACGGCGTGTCGCGTGCGCATGCTGGCGGAAGAGCGCGGCATGCAGGCCGCCGGCCGCGATACGTCGGGCGAGGCTCGCACCGCGCTGGGCTTCCTCTATCGCGAGATCGGGCCGCAGGGCTTCTTCGCGCGTCTCGGCGAGCTCGGCGACGGCATGCTCTTCGACACGCGCGTGCTGTTCGCTCACCTCGGCTGGCAGCCGAACGCGCAGGAGCGATTCGCATCGGATCTCTTCCGCGCGGACTCACTCGCGGACGGCGAGCTGCGTGCCTTCACGGCGGCGGCCCAGGCGGCCCCGTTCCCGCTGTTGCTGGGCGGGCACACCCTCGTATCCGGCGTGCTCTGGACGCTGGTCGAGGCGGCGTGGTCCGGACATCCCGAGCCTTGACCCTGCGTCTCTTGCTCAATCTCGCGCCTGCGGCGCGGAGACACGCTCACGGCTGGTGGGACTCGCTCCTCCCGCAGGCTCGCTGCGGCTCGCTGCACGCTCGCCCCGGCTCGCTGCACGCTCGCCCCGGCTCGCTGACAGGGGCCCCTACCCCTGGGGCCCCTACCCCTGGGGCCCCTACCCCTGGGGCCCCTCCCCCTGAGCTGCTCGTCGCTCGTGCTTAGGCTTTTTGATCATCACATCCACAGCGAGCGATCCGACGGCACGGTCTCGTTGGCGGAGCGCGCGAGCACGGTGTCGGTGCGGCCGCACGGGGTCTCGGATCACTTTCCGTGGCCGGGGAAGATGCGCGACGACGACGACGTCCTGCGGTATCTCGACGACGCCGCGCGGCTCGGACTGCGTGTCGGTCTCGAGTACGACATCGGCGTCGCGCCGCCGCTGCGTGCGTCGACGCGTGCGTCGCTCCACTACATGATCGGCGCGCTCCATCAACTCGAGGTCGACGGCGTGCGCATCCCGTTCGATGAGGCCGGGGCCTTCCTCAAGGGAAAGCTGGCGTCGTTCTCCGAGCGTGAGCGCTTCGGCGACGGCGAGCTCGCGCACCGCATCCGCGAACGGATGCTCGCCGTCGTGCGGGACAGCTTCGAGCGCGACGGGATCGACATCCTCGGCCACGGCACGATGTCGCCACTCGCGGCCCTCGGCGACATGGAACGCGCGTATCCCGCGGACTGGCAGGAGCGGCTCATCCGGCTCTGCCTCGACGCCGATGTCGCCATCGAGGTGAACGAGGCGTACGGCGTCCCGCACCGCCAGTTCCTCGAGCGAGCGCAGCGGATGGGCGCGCGCTTCTCGGTCGGCTCGGACACCCATGGTCCGCTCGCGCCGCTCGAGCGGACCGCCGCGATGATCCAGGCCGCTTCGCTGCCCCACGAGCGATTCCTCAGAGGCGAACGGGTCCGCGCGGCGCGCTAGACGGCTCCGACCGCGCGCTACGCGGCGTCCTCCACCAGGAGCTCGTAGACGAGGATGCCGATCGCGCCCAACAGCAACAGGTGCACGAGGTTGCCGGCGGTGTTCAGCGCGAGGGCCACGAACCACGCCGCGATGAGCAGCCAGACCAAGATCCAGCGGATGCGGTGGCCTGTCGCGATGCTCACGAGGGGAGGGTATCGTCCGTATACTTTCGTTGCAGGGGACGCACGCTCCTGCTACTCACCACGCGCTGAGGGGGAGCCGTGTACGGGGGCCTGTCCGTCTACACCGGCAACGCTCATCCGACCTTCGCGCGCGACATCTGCCGCGCCCTCGAGATGCCGGTCGGCGCCGCCGAGGTCTTCAAGTTCGCGAACGACAACATCTTCGTGAAGGTCAACGAGAACGTGCGCGAGCACGACGTGTTCGTGGTGCAGTCCCTCACCGGTCCGTCGGTGAGCGACGCGATCATGGAGCTGCTCATCATGATCGACGCGTTCAAGCGCGCATCGGCCGGCCGCATCACCGCGGTCATGCCGTACTACGCGTACGGCCGGAGCGACAAGAAGGACCAGCCACGGGTGCCCATCACGGCGCGGCTGCTTGCCGACATCATCGCAGTCGCCGGCGCGAACCGCTTCCTCACCATGGACATGCATCAGATGCAGATCCAGGGCTTCTTCAGTATCCCCGGTGACGAGCTGTCCGCGCGCAACCTCCTCGTCGAGCACCTGCGCACCATCGTGGAATCGGCGCCGGACCAGTGCGCGCTCGTCGTACCCGACCTCGGCTATGCGAACCAGGCACGCCGGATCGGCGAGATGCTGGACATCCCTCTCGTGTTCATGCAGAAGACGCACCGTGACAACAGCGGTCGCAGCGAGATCGTCGGCGTGATCGGCGACATCGACCGCAAGCGCGCGATCGTCATCGACGACGAGATCGACCGGGGGACGACCCAGCTGAACGCGATCAGGGTCCTTCAGGAGCGCGGCGTTGATGAGATCTGGGCTGCGTGCACGCACGGCGTTTTCAGCGACAACGCCGCCGAGCGCCTCACCGCCAGCGGTATCGTGGAGCTCATCACCACCGATACCTGCCCGATGCCGCCATCTGTGCGCAACAACGAGAAGGTGCGCGTCCTCACCGTCGCCCCGCTCTTCGCCGAGGCGATCCGCCGGATCCACGAAGGCGAATCGGTAGGCGCGCTCTTCAATCCACCCGGATCGCAGATGCCGCTGCCGGTCACCTAGCGATCGACGCTTGAGCGTCCTGGGGCGCATCTTCGACTCCAACGAGGCCGAGCTCCGACGACTGAAGAAGGTCGTCATGAAGATCAACGCGCTCGAGGCCGGGACGAAGGCGCTCTCTGACGAGGCCCTCCGCGCGCGCACGTCAGAGTTCCGGGACCGTCTCGCCAAGGGCGAGACGCTCGACGACATCCTGCCGGAAGCGTTCGCCGTCGTCCGCGAGGCGGCGCGACGGACGCTGGGCCAGCGTCATTTCGACGTGCAGCTGATGGGCGCGATGGCCCTGCACAAGGGTCACATCGCGGAGATGAAGACGGGCGAAGGCAAGACGCTCGTCGCCTCCGCGGCGCTCTATCTCAATGCGCTGGCCGGGAAGGGCGCGCACCTCGTCACGACGAACGACTACCTCGCGAAGACAGGTGCCGGCTGGATGGCGCCGATCTACGACCTCCTCGGCATGACCGTGGCGTACATCGCGCACGAGAAATCGGCGATCTACGACACGAGCGTCGTGCTGGAGGCGGTCGACGAGCGCCACCGGCACTGGCGGGACTTGACCGACGAGGGTGGGCGGCACAACCGGCGGGAGGCCTATCTCGCCGACATCACGTATGGCCAGAACAGCGAATTCGGCTTCGATTACCTACGCGACAACATGGTCGACGACCTCGCGCGCACGGTGCAGCGCGACCTCTACTACGCGATCGTCGACGAGGCCGACTCGATCCTCATCGACGAGGCGCGGACGCCGCTCATCATCAGCTCGCCCGCCGAGGATGTCTCCGAGCAGTACCACCGCTTCGCGTCGGTCGCGAAGAAGCTGCAGCCCGACACGGACTACCTCCTGGAGGAGAAGCAGCACGCGGTGTCGCTGACCGAGGAGGGCATCGCGAAGACCGAGAAGATGCTCGGCCTCCACAACATGTACGAGGGCGACGTCACGGCGGTGCACTTCATGGACAACGCGCTGAAGGCGCACGCGATGTACCGCCGCGACAAGGAGTACGTCGTCAAGGACGGCGAGGTCGTCATCGTCGACGAGTTCACCGGCCGCCTCATGCCGGGCCGCCGCTGGAGCGACGGTCTGCATCAGGCGGTCGAGGCGAAGGAAAACGTCAAGATCCAGCGAGAGACGCGGACCTTCGCCACGATCACGATCCAGAACTACTTCCGGATGTACGAGAAGCTCGCCGGAATGACCGGAACGGCCGCGACCGAGGCCGAGGAGCTCTTCAAGGTCTACAAGCTCGAGGTCACGCAGATCCCCACGCATCGACCGATGGTCCGCAAGGACGACCCGGACCTCGTGTACGCGACCGAGAAAGGGAAGTGGAACGCGCTGATCGCCGACGTCAAGGAGCGCAATGAGCGCGGGCAGCCGGTCCTCATCGGAACCACGTCGGTCGAGAAGAGCCAGCAGCTGTCGGACGAGCTGCGCCGGCACGGGATCAAGCACGAGGTGCTCAATGCCAAGAATCACGAGCGCGAGGCGCTCATCATCGCCGAGGCGGGTCAGAAAGGTGCGGTCACGCTCTCCACGAACATGGCCGGCCGCGGCGTCGACATCCTGCTCGGTCAGGGCGTGGTCGATCTGGGCGGTCTGCATGTCATCGGGACCGAGCGCCACGAGGCGCGGCGCATCGACAACCAGCTCCGCGGCCGCGCCGGCCGTCAGGGCGATCCGGGAACGACCCGCTTCTTCAACTCACTCGAGGATGACCTGATCCGCATCTTCGCGTCGGAGGGCATCGCCGGCATGCTCGGAAAGCTGGGCATGAACGACGCGCAGCCCATCGAATCGCGCATGGTCACCGGTGCGATCACGCAGGCGCAGATCAAGGTCGAGACACGCAACTTCGACATGCGCAAGCGCGCGCTCGAGTTCGACGACGTGCTGAACAACCAGCGCAACGAGATCTACAAGGACCGCCGCAAGATCCTGGAGAAGGGCGACGTCCGCGAGACCGTCCTCGACTTTCTGCACGACGAGGCCTCCGCCATCGTCGAGGCGGAGGCGACCTCGCCAGACCCTGAGGACTGGGATCTCGAGAAGCTCGCCGCCGCGCTTGGCGCGCTCGTTGGTCGCGAGCTCGCCTCCGGATCGTTCGGCGAGCCCACCGGGCTCGAGGAGCTGCGCGACAACGTGGCTCAGATCGTTGAGGACGCGTACGCCGCGAAAGAAGCGGAGCTCGGCGACCCCGAGGTGATGCGCGCCGTGGAGCGTTGGGTGATGCTGCGGACCATCGACACGCACTGGGTCGAGCACCTCACCGCGATGGAGGAGCTCCGCGAAGGGATCTACCTCCGCGGCTACGGACAGCAGGATCCGCTCGTCGCCTACAAGCGCGAGGCACATGACTACTTCCAGCAGATGCAGTCCCGCGTGGCCGCCGGAGTGGCCCAGACGGTGCTACGCGTGTCGGTGCGAACCGCCGAGCAAGCCGAGCAGACCGAGCAACAGCAGGGGACCCCTCCGCAGCAGACGTCAACATCCGGGAACGGCACGACGTCGACGGGCCGCGCGGACCTGCGGACAAATCGCGACGACACGATGCCGACGACGAGCACAGGGAAGAAGTTGGGTCGAAACGACCCATGTTGGTGTGGATCAGGGAAGAAATTCAAGAAATGTCATGGGCGCTAGTCGGCGGCGCGCTGGTGGGTGACGCGGCGAGTCGGGTTCTCGCAAGCGAGAGTCGAGGGGCCCCGCCAGAGCGACGCGTGACATCGGCGGGTGGGCGGGGATACGTTTCGAGCGAGCGAGAACCCCGAGCCGCGGCAGGACCCACCAGCGCGCGACACCGACGGCGCCCGTGATACAGATCCCGTTCGATCCCAACATCCACATCGGTCCGCTCGCGATCGCATGGCACGGCATCTTCACCGCAGTCGGCATCCTGTTCGGCGTGTGGCTGCCCCTCAGTCTGATCGGTCCGCGCATCTCGGAGGAAGACGCGACCGCCGTCGCGACGTGGGGTGTGGTCGGCGGCATCATCGGGGCGCGGATCGTGGCCATCATCGATCGCTGGCAGTTCTATCTCGCGGATCCGATACAGATCCTCATGATCTGGACCGGCGGCATCGCGATCTGGGGCGGCGCCGTCGGCGGTGTGCTTGCCGGACTGTTCGTCGGCGTTCGCCGGCACCTGCCGGTCGGCTTCGGCGCCGACGCAGCGCTACCGGGAATCCTCCTGGGGTTCGCGATCGGACGGATCGGCGACATCATCAACGGCGAGCACCACGCCATTCCGTGCGAGCCGCCGCTCGGCATCTGCGTCGGGTACACCTACGACGGTCCTGGGTACCTCGGTCAACCGGGGCCGGTGCACCTGGCCGGGGCGCGCTCGCCCTCCGCGGTCGCGGCCTTCCCGACGGCCTCATCTTCTGGCTCGGCGCGGCCTGGTACGGCGTGGGCCGGCTGCTTCTCGGCTTCCTCCGGATCAACGACCCGACGTATGCGTTCGGGCTGCGCCAGGACCAGGTGCTCGCGATCTTCGTGCTAGGGGCCGCGCTACCGATGATCATCCGGCTGACTCGGTCGGGCCGCGCGCCGGAGCCCGGTATGAGCACGACCTGATCGAGCTCCCGTTCGACCCGGATGTGATGATCGGGTCATTCCGGGTCGCGTGGCACTCGATCTTCGCGTTCATCGGAATGCTCGCCGGAGCGTTCGTATCGATCCGCTGTGCTCGTTACCTGGTGCGCGACGAGCGGATCTACCCCTTCGCGATCGCCGTCGTCATCGGTGGGCTCGTCGGCGCGCGCATCGCGCACGTCACCGACAACTGGGCCCTGTACGCGAACGACCCACTGCGGGCGCTTCAGTTCTGGAGCGGCGGCATCGGCACCATGGGCGCGCCGATCGGCTCGACCATCGCCGGCTACCTCGCCGCGCGCCGGCTGCGTCTGCCCGTCGGTTTCATGTTCGACATCAGCGTCATCGGGATCGCCGTCGGTGAGGCCATCGGGCGGATCGGCGACATCGTCAACGGCGAGCACCACTCCGTCCCGTGCGCGGACCTCCCTTGGTGCGTTCGCTACACGCATCCCAGCACGCTCGGACAGAGCACCTCCGTCCACCCGACCGGCGCCTACGACGGCCTGCTGATGCTGGCGATCTTCGTCGTGCTGTACCTGTACTGGCGCCGTGTCCGGGGGCACCCGCCCGAGGGCCGCGTCTGGCTCGCCTACCTCCTCCTCCTGGGCGCCGGCCGGTTCCTCCTTTCCTTCCTTCGGACGGACCCGCTGTTCCTCGGCGGACTCCAGCAGGCCCAGGTGCTGGGCCTGCTGTATTTGGGCGTTGGAGCGGTCAGTTTGCCTGTGTTGGTGCGCCGAGCAGCCCGGCTGGCGAGCACTTCCCGAGCACGAAATGGGGAAAAACCCCTTCTCAAGCCGGTGTCAGACCGGTAAACTCGCGTACGGAAAGCGGCACATGCCGCCTGGGGAGCGTCATGAAAGAGTGGATCGTCTGCGAGGACAACTGCCTCAAGTGTTCCTACGGCGCCACCCTCGACTGCGATGGGGACTGCCCGCGCTGTCCGCGTAACACCTACTGCCCCTGTGTGACGTTCGTCAGCTTCGCCGCGGGCAAGCTGGCACCCGTCGCGCAGCCCGTCACGACCTCCTTCGAACGACCCCGCAAGCGCTGAAGCATCGTGACGCTGGACCCGGCGGCGCTCGCCGCTCTGCGCGAGCGCATCGACCGCATGGCGGTGTTCCTTTGACCTTCCTTCTCTACGCGGCGAGGTCGCGCGCCTAGAGGCCGAGTCCTCCGCGCCCGATCTCTGGAACGACCGTCAACGCGCGCAGCAGGTCATGAAGCGGCTGGGCCTCATCCGCTCACGCGTCGACCGTTGGGACTCCTTCCGTCAGCGCGCGGCCGACCTCGCCGAGCTCGCGTCGATGGCCGAGGACCCCGCCCTGAGCGCCGATCTGGAGCGCGAGTTGGGGCAGCTTGTACGCGAGGTCGACAAGGCAAGCCTCGAGGCGCAGCTCGGCGGCCCGTACGACGAACGCGATGCCGTCGTCGCGATCTCCGCGGGCGTGGGCGGAACGGATGCTGCCGACTGGGCGCAGATGCTCGTGCGGATGTATCTGCGCTGGGCCGAACGGCGCGGCTTCAAGGCGGAGATCGTCGAGTCGACTCCCGGCGAAGAGGCGGGCATCCGCAGCGCGACCCTCACCGTCGAGGGCCCGTACGCATACGGGTATCTCAAGACCGAGCGTGGCACCCACCGTCTGGTGCGGATCTCGCCGTTCGACTTCCAAAAGCGCCGGCAGACCTCGTTCGCACTCGTCGACCCGACTCCCCAGGTCCAGGACGACGCCGAGATCGAGATCCGGCCCGAGGAGCTGAAGATCGACACGTATCGCGCGACCGGCGCCGGCGGTCAGAACGTGAACAAGACCGAGACCGCGGTGCGCATCACGCACCTGCCGAGCGGCATCGTCGTCTCGTGCCAGAACGAGCGCTCGCAGCTACAGAACCGGGAGACCGCGATGCGCATCCTGAAGGCACGGCTTCTCGAGAAGCGCGTGCTCGAACAGGAGGCCGAACAGGCACGCGAGCGCGGCGAGATGCGCTCGGCCGACTGGGGCAGCCAGATCCGCTCCTACGTCCTCCACCCGTACACCCTGGTCAAGGACCATCGGACGGGTGTCGAGGTCGGGGACCCCACGCGCGTGCTCGACGGCGATATCGACGTGTTCATCGAGGCGGCGCTCTCAAAGCCGACCGGTGGCACACCGACTGCTCGGAGCGGACCGTAACCTCATGGGCGCCGGGCGGGCGTACCTGCGTGGAGGTCGTTCTATGGTCAGCGCGAAAGATCTGCGGGACCTATTCGAGGAAATCCGCAGCGAAGCGGGCAAGCGGGCATCTGATTTCGCGAGCGACGCGAAGGTGCGGGACATCGGAAAGATGAAGCTGTCGGACTTCGGTCGGCGCAGCGAGCCGCCGGGGATCGTGTGGCTCGGCGTGGGTCTGGTGTTCGGCGCGATCATCGGCGTGGCCATCGCGCTCATCGCGGCACCGTTTCCGGGGGAAGAGACACGGCGGCGCCTCGGGAAGCAGGTCGAGAAGATGAAGCGCCCGGCCGACGAGGGGATCGAGCAGATCCACGCCGCGAAGAGCGGAAGCGGTAACGGCGGCACGCCGGCCTATCCGACACCGACCCCCGCGTACGAACGCTAGCCGAGCGTTCGGCGCGCCCCTTCCAGGTATTCGCTGATCGGCTCGAGACCGACAGCTTGCCGGCGCGCGTCCAAAGAGTCCGGTTCTTCGGTCGGCAGCGGCTGCCAACCCTCACCGCTCTTCTGCAGCTGAGTCCCATAGCGCTGGGGGAGACCCTGCCTCACGCGGATGCGGTCCTCAACGTATGCGAGATGTCGCGGGCAGACCTCGTCCGCCGGTTCGCGCGCCATCAAGGCAAAGCACTCCTTCTGGAACTCGAGCTCGGCGTGCTGGACGAGCAGCCACGCCATGTGCTCGGCCTGAGCACCGACTTTGGAGGTCGTCGGCCAACCCATCTGACTGACGATGGCACGCATGCGAGCCGCATTGCGCTCATCGACTGACTGGTCCCAGGACCGCTGATCCGTCGAGACCTCGTGTCGCATCTTCTGGTCCGCTTCGGCCATGGCCAGGATCTCCGCGGCGATCGCCTCTTTGGCCACGGGTGAGCTAGGGCCGCATCGCTTTCGCGAGCTCGATGAGCTTCTCGCGCGTGTTCAGCGCGGGCTCGTCGAGCACACGCTCGAAGAGCGCGCCCAGGATGCGGCCGACCTCCGGCCCAGATGGGATCGCGAGCTCGCGCATGACATCGTTGCCGTCGATCGCGAGATCGCGCTGGGAGAACGCGTTCGCGGCGGCGATCTGCTCCTGGACGCGCTGCCACAGCGCCTCGAGCGCGTACATGCGCGGCGAGCGCGCACCGCTGCCGATGTTGTCGGCGCGCCGCAGCGCGAAGAGCGCGGGGATGTAGTCGAGACCGATGGTCCGGATGAAGCGACGCACGGCCGAGTCGGTCCAGTGGGTCTCATACCAGAACATGTGATGGCGGATGAGGTGCGTGACCTCGGCGACCGTCTCCTTGTCGAACTTCCAGCGCCGCAGGATCTGACGCGCCTTGAACTCGCCGACGAACTCGTGCTGATGGAAATGCCCGTCGGCGAACGTGTCCGGCTTCCCGATGTCGTGGAAGAGGCCGGCCAACCGCAGGACGAGATCGCTCGCCGGCGTCGCGTCGACGGTCGCCAGCGAGTGTTCGAAGACGTCCTGCGCCGCGACCTTGTCCTGCGGCGTCCTCTTGCATTCCTCGAGCTCGGGGCAGATCACCTCGAGCAGCCCGACATCCGAGAGCATCCGAAAGGCGACCGAGGGCCGCGGCGCGCCGAGGATCTTCGTGATCTCCTGGTTGAGGCGCTCGCCGGAGAGCGTCGCCGCGAGATGCGCGTTCCGGCGGATCGCGATGACCGTGCGTTCATCGATCCGCATGTCGAGGAGCGTCGCGAAGCGCACGGCGCGCAGCATCCGGAGCGCGTCCTCGTGGAAGCGCTCGTCCGGCTCGCCGACCGCACGCAGCAGGCGCGCGTCGAGGTCGCGCTGCCCCCCGAACGGGTCCACGAGCTCGCCCGTCGTGCCGTTCTGGCCCGGCCGCCAGGCCATCGCGTTCATCGTGAAGTCGCGGCGCGAGAGATCGTCGCGCAGCGAGTCGGTGAAGGCGACGTGATCGGGACGGCGATGGTCGGTGTACCCGGCCTCGGTTCGGTACGTCGTGACCTCGACCTCGTGCTCGCCCGACCGCACCACCACGGTGCCGAAGCGGTTCGTGTACAGCGAGCGCGCGAAGAGCTTCTGGATCTCGTCCGGCGTCGCGTCGGTCGCGATATCCCAGTCCTGCGGATCGACACCGCGGATCGCATCGCGCACGCAGCCACCGACCACGTACGCGTCGTGGCCGGCCGCGGTCAGCTTTTCGACGACGCGCTGGACGTCCTTCGGGACCTGGAGCTGCGTGATCGTCACCCGGTGGAGTCTATGGAGGCGCGAGAATCGATCTCGTGCCTGCTAAGCCGCCCATCGTCGTGGCCTTGGCCGAACGGTTGGAGGATCTGTTGGCGGAGCGTCTCGTGGCCGTGGTCCTTGGTGGATCGTGGAGCATGGGTGACTTCGTCGAGGGCCGGAGCGACCTCGACCTGCTCGTCGTCGTATCCGGCGAGCTCTCGCCTGTGGAGCTGAAGCGGCTCGCAGTGTTGCACGAAACTTTATTGGCGGAGCAGCCCGAGGCCGCGCAACTCGAGGGCGATTACGTCCCGCGTGAGTGGCTGCGGCCCACGGGTTCACTACGAGCGGTGCCGTACTTTCGCAGGGGAAGATTGGAGCCGCGCCCCGCGCTGATGTTGTCTGCCGACAACATGGCGAACATGCGCCAGGACGGGATCGCGGTGTTCGGCCCGCGCCCGGCAGAGCTGCTTCCGGAGGTCACGGCCGAAGCGGTGCGGGAGGCAGTTCGCGCGATGCTCCATGACGCGCCGGCCGCCGCAACGGAGCGCGCCGCGGCAGCGGAGATCCTCGACCTGGTGCGTGGGCTTTGCGCGGTCGAGACGGGTCTCCCGACCTCGAAGTCGGAGGGTGTGCGCTGGGCGCTGGAACATGTGGCGTCCCGCTGGCACGCCTCCGTGCTGCGCGCCGATGAGATCCGCCGTGGCGCGACGCCGATCGAGAACGAAGCGACCCTCCGGCGCGCGCTCGCCGACATGCGCGCCGAGCTACTCCTCGCCTAGATAGGCCTTTCGCACCATCTCGTTCTCCGCGAGGTTCTTCGCGCTGTCGGAGAGGACGATGCGCCCTGTCTGCAGGACATAGCCCCGATGCGCGATCGAGAGCGCCATGTGCGCGTTCTGCTCGACGAGCAGCACCGTCATGCCCTGCTTGTTGATGTCCTGGATCGTCTTGAAGACGAGCTCGACGAGCACCGGGGCGAGCCCCATCGACGGCTCGTCGAGCAGCAGCACGATCGGTCGCGCCATGAGCGCGCGTCCGATCGCGAGCATCTGCTGCTCGCCGCCGGACAGCGTGCCGGCGCGCTGCGTGAGGCGCTCCTTGAGGCGTGGGAAGAGCTCGTAGACGCGCTCGAAGTCCTTCGCGATCTCCGCTGGGGGATCGCTCCGCGCATAGGCGCCCATCTCGAGGTTCTCTTTCACCGACATACGCGAGAAGATCCTCCGGCCCTCCGGCGAGTGCGCGAGCCCGAGGCGGACGATCTCGTTCGCCGGCACCTTGGTGAGGTCGCGGTCGCCCATCCGGACGGTGCCCTTCCGCGGGCGCAGGACACCGGCGATCGTTCGCAGCGTCGTCGTCTTCCCGGCGCCGTTGCTGCCGATGAGCGTCACGATCTCGCCCTTCTCCACCGTGAGCGAGATGCCCTTCAGCGCCTGGATGTTGCCGTAGTAGGTGTGGACCTGCTGGACCTCGAGGAGCGGCATCAGGCGACCTGGTCCACTATGCGACCTTCGCCTTCCCCAGATACGCCTCGATGACGCGCGGATCGCGTTGCACGGCGTCGGGCGCGCCCTCCGCGATCTTCGTGCCGTGGTCGAGCACGGTCACACGCTCCGAGATGCCCATCACGACCTTCATGTCATGCTCGATGAGCAGGATCGTGATCTTGCGCTCGTCGCGCAGACGACGAATGAAGTGCGTCATGCGCCCGGTCTCGTTGGGATCCATTCCGGCCGTCGGCTCGTCGAGCAGCAGCAGCTTCGGCTCGGTCGCGAGCGCGCGGGCCATCTCGAGCCGTCGCTGGTCGCCGTAGGGCAGGTTCTTCGCGGTCACGTTGTCGCGGCCCTCGAGGCCGACGTACTTCAGGAGCTCGCGGCACAGCTCGGCCGTCTCGCGCTCCTCGCGCCGCTCGCGCGGCATTCGAAGGATCGCCTCGAATGGCGTGGCCTTCATGCGCGAGTGACGGCCGACCATGACGTTCTCCAGCGCGCTCATGTTGTGAAAGAGTCGGATGTTCTGGAACGTTCGGGCGATGCCGAGCCGCGTGATCCGGTGCGGCGGTTGGCCCGAGATGTTGCGACCGTCGAATGTGATCGTTCCGCTCGTCGGGCGGTATAGACCGGCGATGATGTTGAAGAAGGTCGTCTTGCCGGCGTTCGGTCCGATGAGGCTCACGATCGAGCCCTGCGGAATGACGAAGTCGATGTTGGAAACGGCGACGAGCCCGCCGAACTGCTTCGTGACCGCGCGCGCCTCGAGGACGTTTCCGCTCATCATCGCTCCCGCTCAATCTCCCGGCGTCGCCGGGGAGACACGCCTGCGGCAGCGCGGATTCGCTCGTCGCGGGTGAACCGCTCCTCGCTCATCGTTCGATGTCCACCAGGACGGCCCGCTCCTGCTCGACCGCGCCCTCGTCCTCCTCCGCGGCGTGCAGCTCGGCTCGCACGCGAGCGCTCGGGAACAGCCCTTCAGGCCGTAGCAGCATCATCGCCACCAGTGCGATGCCGAAGATGAGCTGGCGCGAGCGGCTCACGTCCATCAGCCGCAGGTCCTCATTGCCGATCGCGCTGCCGATGCCGTGCACGAAACCGTTGAT
>WNGI01001914.1_pt1 | contig 28573 bp, 25 predicted proteins | sample 5400621 | NCBI WGS metagenome assembly WNGI01 (sample SAMN13153374, study PRJNA577476) | soil metagenome | isolation source: 20 cm soil or saprolite under Garry oak tree replicate 1 | place: USA:California | collected 2016-06-15
GCCGGATGACGGCGGTGGCTGACCTCCTGCGCTTGCAGGCGGGCTGGTGCGATCGGCTCGGGTCGCCGCTGTATGCGCGGCTGCTCGACCATGCGGCGCGCGACGTGCTCGGCGGCGGCCCCGTCGCGGAGCTCCTCCGCGCCCACGAGTCCGACACGCCGGGCTCCGCGCTCGCGCTCCGGCTGATGGGCTCCGTCCACCGGCTCGTTCTGGAAGGCGGCCTCCCGGGCCTCGCGCCGTACTATCCGTCAGTCGGGGGCCGCGGCGACGGCGACGCCGCGTGGCCCGAGTTCCGCTCGGCCGTCGAGCGGCATGCCGGCACGCTCGCCGCTCTCGTCGCCCGCCCGGTCCAGACCAACGAGGTCGGACGGTCGTCGGCACTGCTCGGGGGCTTCCTGCTGGTCGCGCGAAACGGCCTTCCATTGCGGCTCCTCGAGGTCGGTGCCAGCGCCGGCCTGAACCTGCGCTGGGACCGCTACCGTTACGAATGCGGAGGGAAGACGTGGGGCGACCCGCGCTCCAGCGTGAAGCTGGTCGACGCCTTCGCCGACGCGCTCCCGCCGCTCGACGTGGCCGTGCGAATCGCCGACCGCCGTGGTTGCGATCGCTGCCCGATCGATCCGTCGTCACCGGCGGGCGAGTCGACCCTTCTCTCCTACGTGTGGGCCGATCAGCTCGACCGCATCGACCTGCTGCGCGGCGCACTCGCCGTGGCGCGGCGGGTGCCGGTGGCGGTCGACGAGGCGAACGCCAGCAGCTGGGTCGCGGCCGCGCTCGAGCGGCAGATGGCCGGGGCCGCCTCGGTGGTGTTCCACTCGATCTTCCTGCAATACCTCGACGACGACGAGCGAGAGCGGTTCGTCGGTGCGGTGGAGGACGCGGGGCGGCGGGCGTCGGCGGCGGCGCCGCTCGCCTGGTTGCGCATGGAACCGGGGAGGGAAGCGGCGGAGGTGCGCCTCACCGTGTGGCCTCCGGGCGAGGAGCGGCTGATCGCGACCTCCGGCTTCCACGGCCGTCCCGTGCGCTGGCTCGCGGGCTGAACGGCGCCGCGCGCGCCGCATGTCGTGGCCGGCGAAAGCCGGCGCGACAGACGAGGTACGCCCGCCCCGCCGACGCCTCTGTGCGAGGCCTGTCCAGCACGCCGAAGGCTGGCGGCTTCACCGCTGCGGCGGCATCCGCCGATCGAGCGATGCACGCCGGGCGCGTACCCCGCATGCCGCGCTGGCTTCGCCAGCCGCGGCACGGCAGTCGCGCGTGGTATTGTCCCTTCACGCTCGCGTCTGGCTCCGACCCGAGACATGAGTCTCGGGTCGCGCTCCTAGAAGGGGATGTCGTCGTCCGTCGCGTTTGGTGCGCCGGCGGGCGGCTCTTCAGGCAAGCCGCGTGGAGTGTCGGCGCCGCGGCCGCCGCCCCCTCCGAGGAACTGCACCCGCTGCGCGATGATCTCGGTGATGTACCGCCGGTTGCCGTCCTTGTCGTCGTACTGGCGGGTGCGGATGGAGCCCTCGATGTACACCTGGCGCCCCTTGGCGAGGTACTGGCCGCACGACTCGCCCTGCTTGCCCCACACGACGACGTTGTGCCACTCGGTGCGCTCCTGGCGCTGCCCTTCCTGGTCGTTCCACACCTCGCTGGTCGCGATCGGGAAGCGCGCCACCGCGCGTCCATTCGCCGTGAAGCGCACCTCCGGATCCTTTCCGAGGTTCCCGATCAGCATCACTCGGTTCACCGACATCGCCGCGCCCTCCCGTGTCGGGACGATAATCGCGGGAGAAGGCGCAAGTCAACGGCGTTTGTGCGATTGTTGGTCGACGATGTGTTGCCGCCAGCCAGGGCGGCAGTGTGGACGGACGAATCGACGCGGGGTGATCGCGGCGGCCGCGTTCATTAGAATGCTAACTGAGCCGCGGGCGGGCCGGCGCGGGTGCCGTCGCGCGTCGGCGCGGGCGACCCGTCGGGACCGGTCGGCGCCGCCGCTCCCCGCGTTGACTTGTGCGTCTGCGCCCCAGTATGCTCACCAGGTTTACGGCAGTTGCGGTTCGCGGCGGTGGGCGAGAGATGGGCCGTGATCCTGGTTTCGATCCTCAAGCTGATCCTCGTCGGGCTCAACACGATCGTTGTCGCATCGATCGTCGGCGTCGTCGCGCTGTTCGACGAGCGCGCGGCGTACCGCATGTGTCAGCTGTGGGTCCGCATCAACCTCCTCGTCGGCGGCGTGCGCGTCCGGACGCGGCGCCTCGCCACCCTCGACCCGAAGATGCCCTATGTCTTCATGTCGAACCACCGGAGCCAGTTCGACGTGCTGGCCGTCATCGTCGCCCTGCCGGAGTTCCAGCTGCGCTGGGTGGCGAAGGTGGAGCTCACCCGGGTGCCGGTCTTCGGCTGGGCGCTCCGGCGGAGCGGCCACATCATCATCGACCGGAGCGATACCACGCAGGCGGTCCGCAGCCTGCGCGTCGCCGAGCTGCGGATGCGCGAAGGCATCTCGGTGATGATCTTCCCCGAGGGCACGCGCGGCGGGCCGGACGGCCACCTCCTGCCCTTCAAGAAAGGCGGGTTCATGATGGCGCTCGACACCGGTGTGCCGATCGTGCCGATGGCCGTGCGGCACAGCGACAAGGTGCTGCCCCGGGGAACGTGGCGGATCGCCTCGGGCGACATCGAGGTCGTCGTCGGCGCGCCGATCCCGGTGGCGGGCGTCGACCGCGAGGAGCTGGTGCGGCGCGTGCGGGCGTTCCTCCTCGAGCACGTCTCGCCCCCGCACGACGTCGAGGCCGGCCGGCGCGTCGCCATGGAAGTGCGGTGACCGCGCTCCGCGTGATCCCGCTCGGCGGGCTCGGCGAGATCGGCCTCAACGTGCTCGTCCTCGAGTACGGCGAGGCGGCGATCGCGGTCGACTGCGGCGTCATGTTCCCGGACGAGCGCATGCTCGGCATCGACGTCGTGATCCCCGATCTCGGCTACGTCCGCGGCCTCGGCGAACGGTTCCAGGCGATCGTGCTGACCCATGCCCACGAGGACCACATCGGCGCGCTGCCCTACGCGCTCGCCGAGCGGGCCGTGCCGGTTTACGGGACGCCGCTGACGCTCGGCTTCGTCCGCGAGCGCCTTCGTGAGCGCGGCCTTTCGGCGCCGCTGCTGTCGTACGGCACCGAGCCGTGTCGCATCGGGCCCTTCGTCGTCGAGCCGATCGCGATGACGCATTCCATCCCGGACTCCGTCGGCCTCGCGATCCGGACACCCGTCGGCACCGTCGTCCACACCGGTGACTTCAAGATCGACCAGACGCCGCTCGACGGCCGCCTGCCCGACCTCGTCCGGCTCGGGGAGCTCGGCGCCGAGGGCGTGCTGCTCCTGCTCTCGGACTCGACCAACGTCGAGCATGCGGGCGTGACGCCGTCGGAGCGCTGCGTCGGTGCGGAGCTGGCGACGATCTTCCGGCAATCGACCGGCCGGATCCTCGTCACGACGTTCTCGTCGCACATCCACCGCATGCAGCAGGTGATCGACCTGGCCGTGCGGTTCCGCCGGCGGGTCGCCTTCGTCGGCCGGAGCCTCGGCGTGCATGCCGCCGTCGCGCGCGACCTCGGCCATCTCGCCATCCCCGACGGTGCGCTCGTCGACCCGGGCGCGGCGCGCGACCTCCCGCGCGATCAGGTCGTGCTCATCACCGCGGGCAGCCAGGCCGAGGCCGCCTCGGCGCTCGTCCGCATCGCCATGGACGCGCACAAGCAGGTGACGCTCGACCCGGGCGACGTGGTGATCCTCTCCTCGCGCATCATCCCGGGCAACGAGCGCGCCATCTCGAGCCTGGTGAACCACCTCTACCGGCGGGGCGCCGTCGTGCACTACGGCCGGACGTCGGCCGTCCACGTCTCCGGGCACGCCTCGCAGGAAGAGCTGAAGCTCGTGATGAACCTGGTCCGCCCGCGCCACTTCGTGCCGGTGCACGGCGAGTACCGCCACCTCGTCCGCCATAACCTCCTGGCGATGGAGGTCGGGATCCCCGCGGAGGCGTGCCATCTCCTCGAGAACGGCGACGTGCTCGAGCTCGACGCGGCGGGCGGCGCCCGGCGCGGGGAGCGCGTGCCCGCCGGGCGCGTCTTCGTCGACGGGAAGGGCATCGGCGACGTCGAGGACGAGGTGCTGCGCGACCGCCGTCACCTCTCCGAGGACGGGCTCGTGCTCGCCGTGCTGGCGATCGCCCAGCAGTCGGGCGAGATCGTCGCCGGGCCGGACCTCGTCTCGCGAGGGGTCATGGGGGAGGAGGCGAACCCGGACATCCTCGAGCGGGCGCGGGGCGCCGTCCTCGAGGCGCTGGCTGCCATCAACCCCGAGTCGCGCACCGACCCGGCCGAGGTGAAAGAGGAGGTCCGCAAGGCATTGCGGCGATATTTCAAGCGTTTCGACCGCCGGCCGGTGATCCTCCCCTTCGTCATGGAGATGTAATAGAAGAGCGCGGCCGGGGAGGGTGGTGGTGACGAGGGGGCAGGGCACGGCCGGCCGGCGGCCGATCGCGGGATCGCCGAGCCTGCTGATCCGCGAGGCGCAGGCGATCGCGGGCGGCGCCTTCGCGGTGTTCCTGGCGCTCAGCCTGCTCTCCTACGCGCCCGACACCCCGCACGCGAACCTCGGCGGGCCGGTCGGGCACGCGATCGCCGACACGGCGCTGCACGCGCTCGGCCTCGCCGCGTATCTCTTCCCCGTCTATCTCGGCTACCTCGCCGTCACGCTGCTGCGGACCGGTGCCGAGGCGCCGTCGGGTCTCGAGATCGCGGGCGCGGGGCTCCTCGTCGTGACGCTCGCGGCGCTCGCCGGGCTCGTCACCGAGGGGCGGGCGATCGTGCACGGCGGCGGCTGGCTCGGCGGCTTCGTCGCCACGGCGCTGCGGGAGCTCGTCGGCGGCCCCGGCGCCTGCCTCGCGCTCACCGGCCTACTCGTGGTGGCGCTCGTGCTCGCCACCGGGGTGTCGGCGATCGCCGTCGCCAGTCGCGCGGCGCGGCAGCTCGGCGCCGTCGCCGCGCGCGTCGTCACGGGCGCGGTGCGCCGCTTTGGCGCCGCGCCGGCGCGCCGCGAGCCCGCGGCCCGGATCCGAAGACCGATCCTCCTCGACGACGCCTTCGACGCCGACGCGCCGGTCGCGGAGCCCCCGCCGCCGATCATCCGCGAGCCCGAGCGGAAGCCCGAGACCGGCACGGCGAAGAAACGGCGGGCCGAGACCCAGGAGGAGCTCTTCGCGACCGACAGCTACCGCCTGCCCGCTCTCGGTCTCCTCGATCAGCCGGCGCGGACCGTGCACCCGCTCGACGAGAACGCGCTGCTCGCGAACTCGCGCATCCTCGAGACCAAGCTCGCGGACTTCGGCGTCATCGGCAAGGTGGTCGCGGTCCGTCCCGGGCCGGTGATCACCACCTTCGAGTTCGAGCCCGCGCCCGGCGTGAAGGTGAACCGCATCGTCAACCTGGCCGACGACCTGTCGATGGCGCTCCGCGCGCTCTCGGTCCGCGTCCTGGCCCCCATCCCCGGGAAGCCGGTCGTCGGCATCGAGGTGTCGAATCCGTCGCGCGAGAAGGTCTTCATCCGCGAGCTGCTGGCCACCGACGAGTACCGGCGCGCCGACTCGAAGCTGACGCTCGCCTTTGGCAAGGACACGACCGGCAACGTCATGGTCGCCGACCTGGCCCGCATGCCGCACCTGCTGGTGGCCGGCGCCACGGGCACCGGCAAGTCGTTGTCGATGAACGCCATGAGCATGAGCATCCTCTCGAACGCCACGCCGCGCGACGTCCGCTTCATCATGATCGATCCGAAGATGCTCGAGCTCTCGACCTACGAGGAGATCCCGCACCTGCTCGTGCCCGTCGTGACGGACCCGAAGAAGGCGGCCGCCGCGCTCAACAACACGATCCGCGAGATGGACATGCGCTATCGCCTGCTGCACGACAAGGGTGTGCGCAACATCGACAGCTACAACCGTCTGATCGCGCAGGCGCCGCCCGCGGAGCCGGCGCCGGACGAGCCCCCCACCGAGGGGGCGCTCGTCCATCAGCACCTCCCCCGCATCGTCATCATCATCGACGAGCTCGCGGACCTGATGATGACCGTCGGGCGCGAGATCGAGGAGTCGATCACGCGGCTCGCGCAGAAGGCGCGCGCCGCGGGCATCCATCTGATCCTCGCCACCCAGCGGCCGTCCGTCGACGTCATCACCGGGCTCATCAAGGCCAACTTCCCCGCTCGCATCTCGTTCCAGGTGACCTCCCGCATCGACTCGCGGACGATCCTCGACGCCAGCGGGGCGGAGCGCCTCCTCGGCGAGGGCGACCTGCTGTTCCTTCCGCCCGGCACGGCCCGCGTCCAGCGGCTGCACGGCGCCTTCGTCTCCGACACCGACGTTCACCGGGTCGTCGACTTCATCAAGCCGCAGGAGCAGCCGCGCTACCAGATGGAGCTCCTCGAGAGCGGCGAGGACGAGGGCGGGGACGGCGAGGAGGAGGACCTCGCGGACGAGATGTACGACCTCGCCGTGCGCCTCGTGACCGAGCACCGGCAGGCGTCGATCTCGTGGCTCCAGCGGCGGCTGCGCGTCGGCTACAATCGCGCCGCGCGCATGGTCGAGCGCATGGAGCGCGAGGGTGTCGTGTCGGCGGCCTCGGGTGCCCGGCCGCGCGAGGTGATCGCGCGGCGTCTCGAGGACTGACCGCGCCGCCGCTCTACACGCGCGCATTCTGGGTCGCCTGCGCCATGCACCTCGCCGGGGGCATGAGCCTCGCGATGTTCCTCCTCTTCCCGCTCTACGTCCGCGGCCTCGGCGGCAGCGACCTGACGAGTGGTCTTCTCCTCGGCGTCGGCGAGGCGGCCAGCGTTGCGGCGCGCCCGTTCGTCGGCCTCGCGCTCGACCGCTTCGGGCGGCGTCGCGTCCTGCTCTGGGCGAACGGCCTGAATGCGGCCTCGTTCCTGCCGTTCCTGACATTCGGTCGCATCGGCCCGGGGCTGGTCGCCGCGACGATCGTGCACTGCGTGCTCTGGGGCGCGCTCTTCGCCAGCTACTTCACGTATGCCGCGGATCTCGTCCCGGCGGGGCGTCGCGCCGAAGGGATCGCCGTCTTCGGCTCGGCCGGCATGCTCACCAACGGCGTCGGGCCGTCGCTCGGCGAGGTGGTGATCGCCCATGCGGGGTTCGCCGCGTTCTTCCTCACCGCGGTCGCCTTCGCGCTCGTGGCGTTCGCGCTGACCTTCGCCATCCGCGTACCGCGGGCGGTCTCCACCGCGGGATCGAGGGAAGGGTGGCGCGCCGTCGCGGGCGGCGGTCTCGCCCCCGTGTTGCTCGCCACCGTGGTGTTCGGGATGGGCGTCAATGCCGCGTTCTTCTTCGTGGCGCCGTTCACGCGCGATCTCGGGCTTGCGCGCGCGGCGCCATTCTTCGGCACGTACGCCACGACGTCGATCGTGCTCCGCCTGATCGGCCGCCGCCTGCTCGACCGTCTCGGTCCGCACCGCGTCGCCATCCCGGCCTTCGCGTGCATCGGCGCCGGGCTCGGGTTCCTGTGCCTGCTCCCGCGCCCCGGCATCCTCGTCCTCGCGGGCATCGTCTGCGGCGCCGGCCACGGGTCGCTCTTCCCGGTGCTCAACGCGCTCGCCATCGAGCGCGCCCCGGCGCGCCTGGCCGGTACGGCGGTGAGCCTCCTCACCGCGGCGTCCGATCTCGGGGTCGTGCTCGGGACGCCGCTGTGCGGTGCGCTCGCCGAGACGCTCGGCTATCGCGCGATGTTCGCCCTCGTCGCCACCGCGACGCTCAGCGGCCTCGCGGTGATGGCCGTCGACCGCGCGATTGCACCTCGACCAGCGGAAGGATAGGCCGGCGGTCTATGCGATGGGTCGTCTGCCTGGTGCTCGCCGCCGCCGTCGTGGCGCCGGCCCGCGCCGACGAGCTGGCCGACGCGCTCCGCACCCTCCAGCAGCGCTACGAATCGACGCGCACGCTGGTCGCGAAATTCCGCCAGGAGGTCGAGTCCCCGACCATGGCGGGCAAGCTCACGTCGAACGGGACGGTCAGCTTCGAGAAGCCGAACCGGATGCGCTGGGACTACGCCGCGCCCGACCGGCAGACGATCGTGAGCGACGGCGAGACGCTCTGGATCTACCAGCCGGAAGAGAAGCAGGTGCTGAAGGCGCCGCTCCGCGAGGCCTTCCAGGCGACGACGCCGGTCACGTTTCTCGGGGGGCTCGGGCACGTCGACCGCGATTTCACGCCGACGCTCGAGTCGAGCGCCGACGACCGCTGGGTGCTGAAGCTCGTGCCGCGCGAGGCGCGGGGCGTCGGTACGCTGGTGCTCGTCGTGCGGAAGGGCGACGCCTCGATCGAAGAGGCGCGCATCAGCGATCCGCTCGGCACGACGACGCACCTCGCCCTCAGCGAGGAACGGCGGAACGTGTCGCTCGGGGCCGACCTCTTCCAGTTCACGCCGCCGCCGGGGGTTGACGTGGTCCGTCCCCCCGCCTATTGACGCGCGCCCATGCCGTCCTTCGACGTCGTCTGTCGCGTCGACCTGCAGGAGGTCGACAACGCCATCAACCAGACCCTCCGCGAGCTCGGGCAGCGCTTCGACTTCAAGGGTACGCAGACCGAGGTCCGCCGCGAGGAGAACGCGCTCCACCTCCACTCCGCGGACGACTTCAAGGTGCGCGCCGTCGGTGAAATCCTGCGCGAGAAGCTCGCGCGCCGGCAAGTGCCGCTGAAGGCGGTGCAGGAGGGTCCCATCGAGCCCGGTCCGGCCGGTACGGCGAAGCAGAAGCTCGACCTCCAGCAAGGCATCCCGGTCGAGAAGGCGCGCGAGATCGTGAAGCTCGTGAAGGAGATGAAGACGAGGGTGCAGGTCGCCATCCAGGGCGATCAGGTGCGGGTCAGCGGCAAGAAGCGCGACGATCTCCAGGCGGTGATCCAGCGGCTCCGGGGCGAGGACCTCGGCATTGCGATGCAGGTCGTGAACTTCCGCGACTGACGATGACGCCGCGCCGCGTGCACCTCGTGACCCTCGGCTGTCCGAAGAACCAGGTGGACAGCGAGGTCATGCTCGGCGTGCTGGCGCGCCGCGGCCACGAGATGGTGCTCGACCCCGACGCCGCCGACGTGCTCGTCGTCAACACCTGTGCCTTCATCGGGCCCGCCAAGGAGGAGTCGATCGACGCGATCCTCGACCTCGCCGCCGTGAAGGCGGCGCGGGCCGGACGGCGGCTCGTCGTGTCCGGCTGCCTCGCGCAGCGCTACGCCGACGACCTGCAGCAGGCGCTTCCCGAGGTCGACGTGTTCGTTGGCACCGGAGACCTCCTCCGGATCGCCGACGCCGTCGAGGCGCCGCTCGCGGACGCGCCCGTGGTCTACCGCGGCGCGCAGCACGTGCTGCCCCCGCACGGCGTGGCGGCCCGCGTCCGGACGGGCGCCTGGTGGACGGCCTATCTCAAGGTCTCGGAAGGCTGCGACCACGCCTGCAGCTTCTGCATCATCCCGAAGATCCGTGGCCGGCACGAGAGCCGTTCGATGGACGACCTCGTTGCCGAGGCCGCGAGCCTCGCGGCGGAGGGCGCGGTCGAGCTCTCCCTGATCGCGCAGGACCTGACCGCCTACGGGCGCGACCTGCCGGGCGACGCCTCGCTCGCCCGGCTGCTCCGCGCTCTCGCCGTCCGCGTGCCCGACGTCCGCTGGCTCCGGCTGCTCTACGCGTACCCGTCGTCGGTCACCGACGAACTGCTGGAGGTCATGGCCGACGAGCCGGCCGTCTGCCCGTACCTCGACATGCCGCTCCAGCACATCTCGGACCGGATGCTGCGCACCATGCGCCGCGAGCGCAGCGGTGCCGCGATCCGTCGCCTGATCGCCCGGATCCGGCGTGCCGTTCCGGAGATCGCGCTGCGCACGTCCTTCATCGTCGGCTTCCCCGGCGAGACGGATGCCGACGTGCGCGAGCTCTGTGACTTCCTCGAGGAGGCCGAGTTCGACCACGTCGGCGTGTTCCGCTACTCGCAGGAGGAGAACACGCCGGCCGCCGCGTTCCCGGAGCAGCTGTCGGAGGCGGTGAAGGCCGAGCGCTGGGAGCGCGTCATGGCGGCGCAGGCACACATCGCGTCGCGGCGTGCAGCCGCGCATCGCGGGCGGACCGTGGAGGTCCTCGTCGAGGGCCGGGACGCGCGCGGTCGGCTGATCGGCAGAACGCGCGGACAGGCGCCGGAGATCGACGGGCGCACGTACCTCCACGGCCGTGCTGCGGCCGGCGATCTCGTACAGGCGCGCATCGTCGGAACAGAAACGTACGATCTCGTCGGCGACATCGTCGCAGCGCGCGCGCACGTCGCCGTTTGACACGCCACTGGCGACACTTTAGAGTGCCGCGCCTTTCCGGGAGGCATCCTCATGCGTAAGGCATTCCTCAAGAAAGCCCGCGAGACATTGCAGGAGATGCGCGAGCAGCTCCTGCGCAACGTCCAGGCCGAGCTGCACGAAGGACGCGAGCAGAGCAAGGACGAGGGCATGGACACCTACGACCTCGCGAGCGATGCGCGCGACCGCGAGATCAACTTCATCCTCACCGATCGCGAGCGCGAGAAGCTCCAGGCGATCGACGAGGCGCTCGCCCGGGTGGGAGAGGGCAGCTACGGGGCCTGCGAGAGCTGCGAGTCCGACATCGCCGAGGGCCGGCTGGAAGCCCTGCCGTTCACCCGTCTCTGTATCAACTGCCAGGCCGAGCGCGAGAAGGAAGCGCGGATGAACAAGCGGTTCGAAGAGGACCGCACCTATCGTCGTCTCACGACCGGCGACACCGACGAAGAGACGTCGTAGCTCACGGCAGGAACGGGCGGCGCCGCGCCACGAACACGAGCCACATGACGGCGAGGCCGATGCCGACCGTCAGCACGGCTCGGGTAGTGTCGAAGCCGTGCACCCGCTCCAGCCCCACGACGGTCAGATACACGCCGTAGACGACGGCCAGGACGCCGATCCAGGGCAACCACGCGAGCACCGTCGGCGCCGCCGCATAGGCCACGACCCGGAACGTCGCCTCGAAGCCCGCTCGCCCGCTGAACAGGTGCTGGGCGATCAGCACGAACAGAGCCGCCGACACGAAGGCGCCGAGGACCTGGAACAGGACGATCCGCACGAAGCCGCCGAGGCCCCAGCCGAAGACCAGGTGCCCGGCCGCGTTGATGACGGCCGACACGCCGAGGAACGCGAGCGGCGCCTGCAGGCCCCCCACCTCGGGCATGTCCGCGAAGAACCCGCGCGGGTCCGTCATCACGCGCTTCCACGTGTTCGGGAAGCCTTCGAGCGCCGTGGCGCCGTCGAATTCGCGTGTCGACATGGTAGAGGCTTATAGGCGGCGGCCCCGGGGCACGTCCACCGTGGGCCTGGCGCCGTGACGCTGTCGCAACTTCGGCGCGACGCCCTCGACTGCTTCGCTGCCGCGGTCGACGCCGTGGAGCCGCGGCGGCTCGTCGCGGCGTGGCTCCGCCGCGTGGACGACACGGTCCGTCTCGGCGCCGGCGTGGGGGCGTGCCACGCCGGGCCGGTGCTCGTCGTCGGAGCGGGGAAGGCGGCGCGGAGCATGGCTGAGGCGGTGACGCAGGTCGTCGGCTCCGCGCTGCGCGGGGGGGTCATCGTCGTGCCGCGTGGGCTCGACGTGTCGCCGATCGGCGCGATCACCGTCGAAGCGGGGGGACATCCCGTGCCCGATGCGGCCGGGGAGGCGGCGACGCGACGGCTCCTCGACACGGTCGCCGCGGCCGACCCGACGACGCTCGTCCTCGTCGTGCTCTCGGGCGGTGCTTCCGCGCTCCTCGTCGCGCCCGCGTCGGGGGTCGAGCTGCGGGACAAGCAGGACGTCACGCGCCGGCTGCTTCTCGCGGGCGCGGACATCGCGGCGCTCAACACGGTGCGGAAGCACTGCTCGCGGCTGAAGGGCGGCGGCCTCCTGCGCGCCGCCGCCGAGACCGCCGGCGTCTGGACGCTCGTCCTGTCCGACGTGATCGGCGATGCCCCCGACGTCATCGGATCGGGGCCGACGGTGGGCGACCCGAGCACGTTCACCGATGCCGCCGCGGCGCTCGGCCGCTTCCTCGCGCCCGACGACGTGCCGCTCGCGGTCCGCCGTCACGTCGAGCGCGGCGTCGCGGGTCGCGTGCCCGAAACGCTGAAGGCCGGCGACCCGCTGCTCTCGAAGGCGCGGACCGTCGTGGTGGGCCGGAACCGCGACGCGGTCGCGGCGGCGGCCACCGCCGCGAAGGCGCGCGGCTACGACACCTCGGTCGTCGCCGACCCACTCCATGGTGACGCGGCGAGTGCCGGCCGAGCAGTCGCGGGGGCGCTCGCGGCGGCGCGGCGCGATCGGCCCGTCGCCGTCGTCGGCGGCGGCGAGACGACGGTGCGCGTCGTCGGCGACGGCCGCGGCGGCCGATGCCAACACCTCGCGCTCACGGCGGCGACGCTGCTGGCAGGCACACCGGCCGTGCTTCTCGCCGCCGGCACCGACGGCATCGACGGGCCGACCGACGCCGCCGGAGCCTGCGTCGACGGCGAGACGACGGCGCGAGCGCGCGCGCTCGGCTTCGACGCCGCCGCGGCGCTCGCCCGGACGGACAGCCATCCGCTGCTCGACGCCACCGGCGACCTCGTGCGGACCGGACTCACGGGGACGAACGTCGCCGACGTGGTGGTCGCGCTGCGTGCCGCGTGCTAAATGGCCGCGGAATGCGGGGTCGCGGGGGGAACGTTTCGGAGGTCTTCGTCTCGTTCCAGGGTGAAGGGGTGCACGCCGGACGGCGGCATCTGTTCGTCCGTCTGGGCGGGTGCCCCCTCCGGTGCCGCTACTGCGACACCCCGGAGAGCCTCGTCCCGACCGCGCAGTGCCGGATCCTCGGTCCGGACGGGGAACGCCGCCGGCCGAACCCCATGACCGCCGCGGAGCTGGAGTCCGAGGTCCGGGCCCTCGTCGCTGTCGCGCCGCCGCTCGCGGCACTCGCCGTGACCGGCGGCGAGCCACTCGCCCAGACCGACTTCGTCGCCGCGTGGCTCGAGCTGCGGCGCGACCGGCTGCCGGTCCTCCTGGAGACGGCGGGTATTTTGCCGGGACGGCTCGCGCGTCTCCTGTCACACGTCGCGATCGTGAGCCTCGATTTCAAGTGCCCGAGCAACACCGGCGAGCGCGCGCGCTGGGACGAGCACCAGGCGTGCCTCGAGGCCGCAGTGGCCGCCCGGCGCGACGTGTACGTCAAGATGCCGGTCGACGAGACGACCGCAAGCGACGAGGTGGAGCGCGGGGCGGCGCTCGTTGCCGCCGTCGACCCGGCCGTCCCGCTCTTCCTCACCCCGCTCACGGCGCCCGAGGGAACGGAGCTGACGATCACGCCGGCGACGCTCGAGCGTCTCCACGCGGTCGCGAGCCGGCGCCATTCCGACGTGCGGGTCATGCCCCAATTGCACAAGGTGCTCGGCATCCTGTGAGCGCGCGTCGGCGGCCGGCCGAGCCCCAGCCGGTGACGCTCATCCCGGGAGACGGCATCGGCCCCGAGGTGATCGCCGCCGCGGCGCGCGTGATGGAGGCGGCGGGCGGGCGGTTCCGCTGGGACGTCCAGAAGGCCGGCAAGGCGGCGTTCGACGAGTGCGGCACGCCGATCCCGGACGCGCTCATCCGCTCGATCCGGCGGAATCGGGTCGGGTTCAAGGGACCGCTCGAGACGCAGGTCGGCCGCGTCGGCTACCGCAGTGTGAACGTCGCGTTGCGGAAGACCTTCGACCTCTACGCCAACGTGCGTCCGATCCGGACGCTCCCCGGCGTGCGGTCGCCGTTCTCGGGCGTCGATCTGATCGTCGTCCGCGAGAACACCGAGGACGTCTACTCCGGCATCGAGCACCAGATCGCGCCGGGCGTCGTCGAGAGCGTCAAGGTCATCACCGCCCGGGCCTCGCGGCGGATTGCGCGCTATGCGTTCGAGCTCGCCCGCCGCGAGCGTCGTCGGCGCGTGACCTCGATCCACAAGGCGAACATCATGAAGCTCTCCGACGGGCTCTTTCTCGCCTGCGCGCGCCAGGTCGCGAAGCGCCACGCGCGCATCAAGTACGACGAGCTCATCGTGGACAACGCGTGCATGCAGCTCGTCCTCCGGCCTCAGGGGTTCGACGTGCTCCTGCTCGAGAACCTCTACGGCGACATCGTGTCGGACCTGTGTGCCGGTCTCGTCGGCGGGCTCGGGCTCGTGCCGGGTGCCAACATCGGCAACCGCGTCGCGATCTTCGAGGCGGTGCACGGGACCGCGCCGGACATCGCCGGGAAGGGCGTCGCCAACCCGCTGGCCGCGATCTTCTCGGGCGTCATGCTGCTCCGCCACGTCGGCCAGCCCGCTGCCGCCGACCGCCTCGAGCGCGCGGCCCTTCGCCTGCTCGCCGAACGTCGGACCCGCACGCGCGACCTCGGGGGGACGGCGACCACTGCGCAGGTGACCGAGCGGCTGGAGGCGCTTCTTTCCCGCTGACGCGCCGTGACATCGAATTCGTCGGTGGGTAGAATCGGCGCGTGATCCCGCGCAGCGCGGCGCTCGGCCGCCTCGGCGCCGAGACGTTCGACCTCCTCGTGATCGGCGGCGGCATCAACGGCGCGGGCATCGCGCGCGACGCCGCCATGCGGGGCCTCGCGACGGCGCTCGTCGAGCACGCGGACTTCGCCTCGGGGACGTCGAGTCGCTCCTCGAAGCTCATCCACGGCGGATTCCGCTATCTCGAGCACGGCGAGGTGCGGCTCGTTCTCGAAGGGGTTCGCGAGCGTGGCCGCCTGCGGCGGCTCGCCCCGCACCTCGTGCAGCCCCAGGAGTTCGTCTTCCCCGTGTACGCCGGCGCCCCGGTCGGCCTGCTGAAGCTCGCCGCCGGGCTGTGGGCCTACGACCTGCTCGCCGGCCTCCGAAACGTTCAGCGCCATCGTATGCTCTCGGCCCGCGCGACGCGCGCCGCGGAGCCGGCGCTGCGCACCGCCGGGCTGCGCGGGGCGGGGCGCTACTGGGACTGCCGTACCGACGACGCGCGCCTCGTCCTCGAGACCATCCTTGCCGCGGTCGACGCGGGAGCGGTCGCCATCTCGTACGCGCGCGTGACGGCGTTCGTGAAGGAGGCGGGGCGCATCATCGGCGCGCGCGTCGCCGACCGCCTCGGCGGCGGCGAGACGACCGTGCGGGCGCGCGTCGTCGTCAATGCGACGGGGCCGTGGGTCGACGCGGTCGTGGACCTCGATGCGCCGGCGCCGCCGCGGCTCCGCCTGACGAAGGGCGTGCACGTCCTCGTCCCCCGCGCGCGGGTCGGCAACCGCGCCGCGGTGGTGCTCCATGCCGTGCAGGACGGTCGCGTGATGTTCGTCATCCCGTGGGGCGCCCAGACGCTCGTCGGCACGACGGATACCGACCACGACGGCGGCCCCGACGTGCCGCCCACCGTGGAGGCGGCCGACGTGCGCTATCTCCTGGATACGGTGAACCACTATTTCCCGGATGCGTGTCTGACGGCGGCGGACGTCATCGGCTCGTACGCCGGCCTCCGGCCGCTCATCGCGCCGGCGCCGGGGGCCGGGCTCGCGCCCTCGAGCGTGTCGCGCGAGGAGGAGATCTTTACGTCGGCATCGGGGCTCGTCTCGATCGCGGGAGGCAAGCTCACGACGTATCGCCTCGTGGCGGCGACGGTGGTCGAGCGCGTCGTCGACGTGCTGCGCCGCGGCGGCGACCGGAGGCGTTTCCGGCCGTCGCGGACGGGCAGCGTGCCGCTGCCCGGTGGCTCGACGCCGCCCGACACCGTCGCACGGGCTCTCGTGTCCCGTGACGGCCACGGGCTCGCGGCCCCGGTGATCGATCACCTCGCCAACCGCTACGGCAGCCGCCTCGCCGAGATCCTCGAGCTCGTCGCCGCCGATCGAAGCCTCGGTGACCCGATCATCCCGTCGCTTCCCGATCTGCGCGCCGAGGTGGTCGAGGCCGTCGAGCGCGAAGGTGCGTTGACCCTCGAGGACGTGCTCCGCCGCCGCACGCAGATCGCGCTCCGCGACGAAGCGGCGAGCGCCGCGGCGGCCGGGCAGGTGGCGGCGCTCATGGCCGGGCCGCTCGGCTGGACGCCGGAGACCGTCCGCGCGGCCGCCGAACGGTACGTCGCGGCGGTGGAGGAGGCGCGCCGGCGGTGGCGCTGAAGCCGCCGCGTCGCGTCGCCCGGCCCCGACCCCGGCTGAACGTCGCCCGCGAGCGGCTGCAAGACCGGCGCGCGCGTGCCAGGCAGATCGCACGCGCGCTCGGCCGCGCCTATCCCGACGCCTGGTGCGCGCTCCGTCACGAGAATCCATGGCAGCTGCTCGTCGCCACCATCCTGTCGGCGCAGTGCACCGATGCGATGGTGAACCAGGTGACACCGCGGCTGTTCGACGACTATCCCGGCCCACGAGAACTGAGCGCCGCAGCGACGAACGCCATCGAAGCGATCATCAGGCCGACAGGATTCTTCCGTCAGAAGACGAAGGCGCTCCAGGGCGTCGCCCGGTCGCTCGTCGAGCACCACGACGGCCGTGTCCCGCAGACGATGGACGAGCTCCGCGCGCTCCCGGGCGTGGGACGGAAGACCGCGAACGTCGTGCTCGGGACCGCCTTCGACAAGCCGGCGATCTTCGTGGACACCCACGTGCGCCGGCTTTCCGGTCGCCTCGGTCTCACCACCAAGGACGACCCCGACAAGATCGAGCTCGACCTGCAGGCATTGCTGCCGCCGAAGGAGTGGACGCGGTTCGCCCACCGCCTGATCCACCACGGCCGCCAGATCTGCGTCGCCCGCCGGCCGCGCTGCAGTGTGTGCCCGCTGGCCGCGTGGTGCCCGCGCATCGGCGCCTGATCGACCCGAGACCTTGTGTCGGGTCGGCCGGACCCGAGCATGTGGCGCGGTTCTCGAGGCCGACGGCGTGCCGCGGCCGGCAAAGCCGGCGCGGCAGACTTTCCGGAAGTGCGACCGGATGAACGATCATCCGCGCGCGCGCAAGCGGATTACCGTGAGGCTCTGGCGTTCCTAGGTTTGCCGCGCCGGCTTTGCCGGCCGCGGCACGGCGGTCGCGCGACGTACCGCCGCCACACACTCGCTTCCGAGACCCGACCCGAGACGAAGTCTCGGGTCGGGATCCTAGACGGCCACGCCGACCAGGTGGCCGACGACGAGACCGACGGCGCAGGCGAGCACGCCGAGCCCGGCGAGCTCGAGGCTCGCGGTCAGCGGGTTTTCCTTGGTGAGCCACGTCTTGGCGGCGCCGATGACGAGCAGCGTCGCGACGGCCAGTGACGCTGCCATCGCGAGCGTCGGCTGCGGCGCGTGATGGAAGAAGTACGGCACGAGCGTCAGCAGCGCGCCGGCGAGGTACGAGAAGCCCGTGACCGCGGCGATCTGCACGGGCGGGTCGAACGTCTCCTCTGCCAGCCCGAGCTCCTCCCGCGACATGAACCGCAGCCACAGCTCGGGATTGGAGGTGACGCGTCGGACGATCACGTCGATCTCCTCCGGCGCGAAGCCGAGCTTGCCGTAGATCTCGCGGATCTCCTCGCGTTCGTGGTCGGGCATGTTCTCGATCTCCCATGCCTCGCGCGCGATCTCGGCCTCGAAGAACCGGCGTTGCGACTTGGAGGACGCGTAGGCGCCCATTCCCATGGCGAGCGCGCCGGCGAAGGCCGCCGCCAGACCGCCGAGCCCATTTTTGACTGCAACGCGCCGAGCGAAAAAAGAAGAACATCTTTTATACGGCGCAACCCCGCGCCCGTAAAGGCGTTTTGCGCGCCGAATCCAATTTTCAGCTTGACAAACGTCACCCCGACCGATAGTTTGCACCGGCATTTTGGGTGGAATTCCGGTGGGTTAGGGAGGCTGGTGGAGATGGCCGTTTACACCGAGCTCGGGACGCGAGAGCTCGCCGAAATCGTCGACGACTACGGGCTGGCGAAGCTCCTCGCCGCGAGCGGGATCGCCGCGGGTTCCGTCAACACGTCGTATCTGCTCGAGACCGCGCGCGGGAAGCATCTCCTGCGCATCGACGAGGTGAAGAGCGAGCTCGAGGTGAAGCGCGAGCTCGACCTGCTGCTCTTCCTCCGCAAGCACGGCTTCCCGTGCCCGCAGCCGATCGCCGACCGCAAGGGCCGGCACCACCGCGAGATGCACGGCAAGTGTCTCACGCTCTACCGCTACGTCGACGGCCACACCGTCGCCCCCACGCAGCTCACCGCCGCGCAGATCGAGAACGTCGGCCGCGTGCTCGCCGATCTCCACACGATCGGCAAGAGCTACAAGAAGGGCATCGACAACCGCTTCAGCTACGACCGCGTCGCGGATCTGTACGCGCAGGTGCGGGACCGCCTGCCGACGTACTTCAAGCGCATCGTCCGCACGCTCGACGACGAGGTCGATTACCTCCAGGGATATCTCGAGAACAAATTACCGAAGGGCGTCATTCACGGCGATCTCTTCGACGACAACGTCATCTTCAAGGGCGACAAGGTCGTCGCCATGCTCGATTTCGAGGCGGCGTGCCGCGGCAAGTTCGTCTTCGACCTCGCCACCGCGGTGAACGCGCTCTGCTTCGACGGTGAGAGCTACCAGCTGAAGCGGTTCGAGGCACTGATCGCGGGCTACGAGTCGCTGCGGGCACTGTCGCTCGCCGAATGGGACGCCTTCCCCAACGAGCTGCGCTTCTCCGCCCTCCGCTTCACGATCACCCGTCTCCACGATTTCTTCCTGAATCCAGTCGACGCGCGTGCACGCGTGAACAAGGACTTCCGGGAATTCTACGAGCGGCTAAGGATCTTGCGGCGGGAGCGCGACGGGGCCATGGAAGGGCTGCTCATGGCCATGGCCACCGGATACGACTACCGCAAGTACCAGAAGGTGAAGGCGCTCGAGAAGAAGGGCTCGCACTAGGCAAACGCGAGCGCCCCGGCCGCGTCCGGCGCGCGATGAAGATCACCGACATCCTCGCCCGCGGCGGGCCCTGCATCTCGTTCGAGTTCTTTCCCCCGAGGACGCCCGACGGCGAAGCCACCCTGCTGCGCACCATCGAGGCGCTGAAGCCCCTCGGACCGGGCTTCGTCTCGGTGACCCGTACGGGGGCCAAGCCGCGCGAGGCACCCGTCGAGCTCGTGATGCGCATCCGCGCGCTCGGCATCGAGGCGGCTGCCCACGTCACGTGCATCGAGGCGAGTCGCGAGGAGCTCGCGGCGCACTACGACCTGATCGCCGCGCGAGCCATCGACAACGTCGTGGCGATCCGCGGCGATCGGCCGAGCGATCCGGGGTTTCGCCCGCCGGCGGACGGTTTTGCGTACGCCGCCGACATGATCCGTTTCGTCCGGAGCCGCGGCCACGCGCTCTGCCTGATCGGTGGCGGGCACCCCGAAGGTCACCCGGAATGCCGGGACCTCCGCCGCAACATCGAGCATCTCAAGATGAAGGTCGACGCCGGGCTCGACGCCGTGATCACCCAGCTCTTCTACGACAACGCCGACTACTTCACCTTCGTCGAGCGGGCGCGGCGGGCCGGCGTCGGCGTGCCGCTCATTCCCGGCATCATGCCGATCACGAACGTGCCGCAGATCGAACGGATCACCGCGCTCAGCGGCAACCAGATTCCGGCGGCGCTCCGCGCGGCGCTCGAGCGCGTGCGGGACGACGAGGACGCCGCGCTCGCGATCGGCGTCGAGTGGGCGACGCGCCAGTGCGCCGAGCTCCTCCGCGCCGGCGCGCAGGGAATCCACTTCTACACGCTCAACAAGTCGCCGGCGACGCGGGCGATCTTCGAGAACCTCCGGAGCGAAGGGCTGGTCGGCGCGGCGCCCGCGCACCTTGCCACGTCTGCGCCCATCCGTTAGACGCCGGAGAGATGCGCGAGGACCTCGAAGCGCACGTGCGCGCCCTGTTGCGCGCGCTCGATCCCGATCCCCAGCGGGAAGGCCTCGAGCGGACCCCGACGCGCGTCGTCCGCGCGCTCGAGTTCCTCACGCAGGGATACGGCGTCAATCCGAAGCAGGTCATCAACGGGGCCCTGTTCGTCGAGGAATATTCGGAGATGATCGTGCTCAAGGACATCGACTTCTACTCGATGTGCGAGCACCACGTGCTGCCGTTCTTCGGCAAAGCCCACGTCGCCTATCTGCCGCAGCATCGCATCATCGGCATCAGCAAGATCGCGCGTCTCGTCGAGGTCTTCGCGCGGCGGCTGCAGGTGCAGGAGCGCATGACGACGCAGGTGGCGACCACGATCATGGAGGTGCTCGATCCGCTCGGCGTCGGCGTCGTGCTGGAGGCCGAGCACCTCTGCATGCGCATGCGCGGCGTCGAGAAGCAGAACTCCTCCGTCGTGACCAGCGCGATGCTCGGCACGTTCCGCACGCATCAGGCGACGCGCGAGGAGTTCATGACGCTCATCGGGCGGCGGTGAGCCGCGCGCGGCTCGCCGCGCACGCTCTTCGCTTGCTCGGTCCCGTCGCGGGCCCCGTCGCGGTGACGGCCCCGCGGCGCCTCCGCGCCCATCTCGCGTCGCGTCTGGTCGCCGCGCGGGACGGTGACGTGCCGGTGGCGGCCCTCGTCGCCTTCCTCGGCAGCCGGGCGCGGCCGGCGGCGCGGCAGGCGCTGCTCGCCGCCGTGCGCGACCGGCTACCGGCGTCGGCCCCGGTGGTGCTCCTGGACCACGGCCAGCCGCGTGCCCTGTGGCGACGCGTGGTCGGCGCGGCGGTTCTAGCGCTCCGCGGGCTCGGGCCGGCGCGCGCCCGGTATCCAGCGGCCCGCGAGCTCGCCGCGCTCGGCTTCGCGGTCGAGCGGATGTGTCTCGCGTGCGGCGAGCGCGTGCAGATCGTCCTCGCCCGGCGACGCCCGCCCTCTTGACGCGCCGGCGGATGTTTCAGCACTCTGGCGGCCGCCATGGGCTGGAACCTCGGCGACATCTTCGACACGCTCGGCGCCGCCGTCCCCGGCGAGAGCGCGGCGCTCCTCCACGGCGATCACGCCGTCAGCTGGGCCGCCTTCACGCGACGGACGAACAATCTCGCCGCCGCGCTGCGCACCGGCGGCGTGCAGGCCGGCGACAAGGTCGCCCTCTACCTCCGGAACCGCCCCGAGTACCTCGAGACCACGGTCGCCTGCTTCAAGGCCCGCCTGGTCCACGTGAACGTCAACTTCCGCTACCAGGCCGACGAGCTGCAGTACATCATCGACAACGCGGACGCCAAGGTCCTCGTGTTCGCGGGCGAGCGCTGGATCCAGGTGGACGATGGCACCCCGCTCGCGCCGTTCGCCGAGCGGTATGAGCCGCTCGCCGCGGAGGGCGAGGGCGCGCCGCTCGACATCGAACGGTCGCCCGACGACCTCTTCTTCCTCTACACGGGCGGCACCACCGGCATGCCGAAGGGCGTCATGTGGCGGTCCGAGGACCTCTGGCGCGCGATCGGCGGCGGCGGAAACCCGGTGCTCGGCGAGCCGCCGGTGGCGTCGCTCGAGGAGCTGGACGCGCGCGTGCGCGCGCGGGGCCCGGGCCTACGCCACCTGCCTGCGTGTCCGCTCATGCACGGCACGGGTCTCTTCACCGCGTTCATCACCCTCACCGCCGGCGGCTCGATCGTCACCCTGCCCGGCGTGAACTTCGACGCGGACGAGCTCTGGGCAACCGTCGGGCGCCACGCCGTCAACACGATCGCCATCGTCGGGGACGCGTTCGCCAAGCCGATGCTGCGCGCGCTCGACGCACGGCGCGACGCGTACCGGCTCGACACGCTGATCTCCGTCATCTCGTCGGGCGTCATGTGGTCGCCCGAGGTGAAGCGCGCGTTGCTGGCGCACCACCCGAACATGATCTGCTTCGACTCCTTCGGCTCCTCGGAGGCGGTCGGCTTCGGAGCCTCGATCACGACCGCGTCCGGCGAGTCGCGGACCGGGCGCTTCCAGCTGGGTGAGAAGGTGAAGGTGTTCACCGAAGACGGCCGCGAGGTACAGCCCGGGAGTGACGAGCCCGGCATCGTGGCGCACGGTGGACCGATCCCGGTCGGCTACTACAAGGATGCCGAGAAGACCGCGCGCACGTTCCGCGTCATCGACGGCATCCGCTACGTGATTCCCGGTGACTGGTGCCGCGTCGAGGCGGACGGCACGCTGATGCTCCTCGGGCGCGGCAGCGTCTGCATCAACACCGGCGGCGAGAAGGTCTACCCGGAGGAGGTCGAGGAGGTCCTGAAGACCCATCCGTCCGTGTACGACGCGGTCGTCGTCGGGATCCCGGACGAGAAGTGGGGTCAGGCGGTGATCGGCGTCGTCGAGCTGAGCGCCGCGGGGGTCTCGGAGGACGAGCTCCGCCGCCACGTGCGCGAGCGGCTCGCGGGCTTCAAGACGCCGAAGCGCGTGCTCGTCGTCGAGACGATTGGCCGCGCGGCCAACGGGAAGGCCGACTACGCCGCGATGGCGCGGTTCGCCGAGCGGCGCGTGGCGGGCGCCGCGCCGTAGGCGGGCTCAGAAGCGCGCGAACCACGGAGTGGATGGCCGGCCCTGGCGCTCCACCACGACCTGGTAGTGAGAGAGGAGACGCCCCTGCGCGCGTTGCCATTGCGCGACAGCGATCGCGTAGTCGATCTTGGCCTGCACTTCGGCGGCGCGGGCGGTCGTGAGCCGGGTCTGGAAGTCGAGGAGGTCCTTGGTGGTCGCCATGCCCACCTCGTGCCGCTTCTCCTGGTTGCGCAGGTTCTCCTCGGCGAGCTCGCGGGCGACGCGCGTCGTGTCGATCCGTTGGCGTCCGGAGGTGACGTCGGCGGCGCTCCGGCGGACCTCGAGGGTGACGTTTGAGAGGAGCTGGCGGTGGTTCAGCTCCGCCTGGCTGCGCGCGATCCGGCTCTGGGTCACTTCGCTGCGCGCGAGGGCGTTCGAGAGCGGCATCTGGAACTGGACGCCGAAGGAGTAGCTGCGGAAGTCGTTCGACTCGAGCCGACGATACGCCTCACTGGAGGACCCGGCGAAGGGCGAGGCCGCGTTGAGCACCACCTTGCAGAGGAACCCCTGGCCGGAGCCGAGGGCAACGCAGCGCCCGCCCCCGAGGTCCGTCGGGCTGAACGCCACCGTCGTCAGGGACGTGGCGCGGTTGGTGCCGCTCAGCCCATTCACCCCGTAGCTGCCGACGACGTCGAGCCGCGGCAGGAGCCCGTTGGTGGCGATGCGCTCGTTCAGCTGCTGGACGACGATGCCGCGCGCCGAGGCTTGGATCTCGGCACGACTGCTCAGCGCCGTGCTGAGCCCGTGCTCGATGTCGACCGTGACGTCTTCCGGAACCACCTCGTCGGCGGGCTCCAGGGTGCGGGGGACGAAGGTGTCGGCCGGCCGATAGAAGGCCGTCTGCGCCAGCAGCTGGCGGGCGACGGCGAGGTCGTTGTCAGCCTTGATCACCTGCTCCTCGCGGCTCTTGGCGTCGGCCTCCGCCTCGAGCACGGCGACGGGCGGAAGCAGCCCCACCCGCACCCGCGCCTCGTTCTCGTGAACGGTGCGGTCGGCGAGCGTCTTGGACTCGCGCTGCACCTCGAGGTTCTCGCGCGTCCGGACGACGTTCCAGTACGCCTCGATGACCTGCTCGACGAAGTCGGCCACCTGTGCCTCGTACTGGTAGACCGCGGCATCCGCCACCTGATCCGCGACGCGTACGATGAGGTAGGAGAAGTCCCAGCCGAAGTTCCGGAGGAGGGGCTGGACGAGCGAGAGGTTGAGCGCCGCCTGGTACTCCGGGCGGAGCTGCTGGAAGCGGGGATTGGTGTCCAGCCGGTCGTTCAGGAAGTCGACGGTCGCGGTGGTGCCGGTCCGGAAGGTCTTCAAGAGGTGCAGGTTGGCGCTCCGGTCGTCCGTGACGAGGGTACGGGTGCCGGCCAGCGCGCTCGCGTTGGGGGTGATGCTGTGCCGGTGCGTGAGCTCGCCCGACAGTGTCGGGTCGAAGGTGGCCTCGGCCTGCAGGACGCCCGCGCCCTGTCGCGTCGGCTCGAGCCGCTGGGCCGCGATGCCCGGGTTGTTCTCGAGCGCGATGCCGATCGTCTCCTTGAGCGTCACGCGCTGCACCTCCTCGTCGCGCGTGATCGGCGTCGGAACGCGGAGCGCGTCGCTCTCCGGCAGGCTCCGCCGCCACGACGGGACGAGCCCCGCCCCGCGCCACGTCGGGCCGCCGGCGTCGGAGGACCCCGCGCCCGCACACGGCAGCGCCGCGAACAGCGACGACGCGGCGAGGCAGGCGAGCGGAAGGCGGCGCGACACTGCGAGTGCCGCTAACGGATAAGCGCAGACGAGTCAACGAATTGACAGCGCAGGACGGTCGTGGGCGTGCGCTGCCTTGACAACCGCGGGAGCGCGCGGCTAAACGAACGGGGACTACGATCCTTCGCACGACTGGCGTTCGCGTGGAATCGACCACGGGGGAGTGCTGATCGCGCAGCGGGCCGAACGCCTGGGCCCACGGCCGAGGGTGGGGTCCACGCAGTCGTGATCAAATCGTACCTGCTCGCGCCCGGTCCGACTCCAGTGCCGCCCGAGGTGACGGCGGCGATGGCGCTGCCCGTGATCCACCACCGGACGCCGCAGTTCGGTGAGATGCTCGCCGAGGTGCAGGCAGGGCTGCGGGAGCTGTTCGGCACCGCGCAGGACGTCCTCGTCCTCGCCGCCTCGGGCACGGGCGCCATGGAAGGGTCGGTCACGAACCTGCTCTCGCCCGGCGACGAGGCGATCGTCGTCAACGGCGGCAAGTTCGGCGAGCGCTGGACGAAGATCTGCCAGGGCTACGGTGTCGTCGTCCACGAGGTCGCCGTCGAATGGGGGCGGGCGGTCGAGCCGTCGGCGGTGGCGCAGGCGCTCGAGGCGCACCCGAAGGCCCGTGCGCTCTTCGTGCAGGCGAGCGAGACCTCCACCTGTGCGCTGCACCCGGTTGCCGCGCTCGCCGAGCTCACGCGACGGCGCGACGTCCTGCTCGTCGTGGACGGGATCACGGCGGTCGGCGTTCTCGACCTGCCGATGGACCGGCTCGGCATCGACGTGCTCGTCACCGGCTCGCAGAAGGCGTTGATGCTACCGCCGGGCCTCGCTTTCGCGGCACTCTCGGAACGCGCGTGGGCGGCGGTCGAACGGGCGCGGCTGCCCCGCTTCTACTTCGATTTCCGGCGGGAAAGAAAGGGCGTTGCGGAGCGCTCCACCGCCTGGACCCCTGCCATCTCGCTCGTCTACGGGCTGCGGGCCGCGCTCCAGCTGCTGCTCGAGGAGGGGCTCGCGGAGGTCTATGCGCGTCACGACCGGCTGGCGCGCGCGACGCGCGCGGCAGCCTCCGCGCTCGGGCTTCGCCTCCTCGCCCCCGAATCCCCGAGTCCGGCGGCGACGGCGATCTGTCTACCGGCGGGCCTCGATGGCAGCGCGCTCTTCCGGTACCTGCGCGATCGCATGCGGGTCACGTTCGCCGGCGGCCAGGACCGGCTGAAGGGGAAGATCATCCGGATCGCACACCTCGGGTACGTCGACGCGTTCGACGTGGTGACCGGGGTGGCGGCGCTGGAGCTCGGGCTCCGCCACTTCGGCGCGCCGGTCGAGCTCGGGCGCGGCGTCGGTGCGGCGGAGGTGGTGCTGGCCGAGGGGTTGCCGGCGCGCTGAGATGGTGTACCGCGTCCTGCTGACCGACCCGCTCGGCCCGGAGGGACTGGAGCAGCTGCGCCAGCACCGGGAGCTCGACGTCGTCGCGCGCACCGACCTCGGGCCGCGGGAGCTGCCCGAGGCGATGCGGGGCTTCCACGCGCTCATCGTCCGGAGCCGCACCAAGGTGACCGCGGACAGCCTCGCCGCCGCCGACGCGCTCCGTGTGATCGGGCGGGCCGGCATCGGCGTCGACAACATCGACGTCGCGGCGGCCACCAAGCGCGGCGTCGTCGTCATGAACACGCCGGGCGGCAGCAACGTCACGACGGCCGAGCACGCGATCGCGATGCTTCTGTCGCTCGCCCGCAACATCCCGCAGGCCAACGCCGCCGTGAAGACGGGCACGTGGCCGCGCGAGCGCTGGATCGGCACCGAGGTCTGCAACAAGACACTCGGCGTCGTCGGGCTCGGGAACATCGGCACGATTGTGGCGGAGCGGGCGCTCGGCCTGCGCATGAAGGTGATCGCCTTCGACCCCTTCGTCACCGCCGAGGTTGCCGCGCGGCTGCGGGTGGAGCTCGTTCCGCTCGACGAGCTGTTCGCGCGCGCCGACTTCATCACCGTCCATACGCCGCTCACGCCCGAGACGCGCGGCCTCATCGGCGCCGCGACCCTCGCGCGCATGAAGCGCGGGGTCCGGCTGGTCAACTGCGCGCGCGGCGGCATCGTCGACGAGGAGGCGCTCGCCGCCGCGATCCGCTCCGGGCACGTCGCGGGCGCGGCGCTCGACGTCTTCGCCCAGGAGCCGCCGCCGTCCGGCCACCCGCTCCTCGCGTTCGAGCAGGTGATCGCGACGCCGCACCTCGGAGCGTCCACGGGCGAGGCGCAGGTGAACGTCGCCGTCGCCATCGCGCAGCAGGTGGCGGACTTCCTCTGCCGGGGGATCATCCAGAACGCCATCAACGCCCCCTCGCTCTCGCCCGAGGTGGTCCAGGTGCTGCGACCGTACCTGCAGCTCGCCGAGAAGCTCGGCGCACTCGCCGGCCAGCTCCTCCCCGAGCCGCCGGTCGAGGTTGCGGTCGAGGTGAGCGGCGAGGCCGCCGAGCGCGAGAGCCGGGCGCTCACCACCGCCGCGCTCCGCGGTCTCCTCGCGCAGCTCCTCGACCCGAGCGTCAACTACGTGAACGCGCCCGCCTTCGCCCGCGAGCGCGGCATGAAGGTGATCGAGTCGCGGGCGACGCAGCCGAGCGACTACCTGAACGCGGTCCGCGTCCGGGTGCAGACGGCGTCGCGCACGACGACCGTCCAGGGAGCGGTGTTCGGCGCGGAGACGATCCGGCTTACCAGCATCGACGGCTTCCGCATGGAGGCGGTTCCCGAGGGACACATCCTCATGCTGCATAACCGCGACGTGCCCGGCGTCGTCGGCCGGGTGGGCACGCTCCTCGGCGAGCGCGGCATCAACATCGCGGGCATCGAGCTCGGTCGCGAGCGCGTGGGCGGCATGGCGCTGTCGCTCATCCACGTCGACGAGCCGGTGCCGCCGGAGGTCTTGGCGGATTTGCGGAAGCTGCCCCAGATCGTCTCCGCCGCCGTGCTGAGTCTCTAGCCCGATGCCGGCCGCGGTGGTCACGGGCACCCAGTGGGGCGACGAGGGCAAGGGCAAGATCGTCGACCTGCTGGCGGCCGATGCCGACGTCGTCGTCCGCTTTCACGGCGGCAACAACGCCGGCCATACGCTCGTGGTCGACGGGCAGAAGACGGTCCTGAACCTCGTCCCCGCCGGCGTCCTGCACCCGGGCCGCATCTGCGTGATGGGCCCCGGCATGGTCATCGATCCCGAGGTGCTGGTGGGCGAGATCGACGCGCTCCGCCGGCGCGGCTACCTCGGCGACGACCGCTGGCTCCGCATCAGCGAGCAGGCGCATCTCATCATGCCGTACCACCGGGCCATCGACCGGGCGCGCGAGCGGCTGCGCGGCCCCGGGAACATCGGCACGACGGGCCGCGGCATCGGCCCGGCCTACGAGGACAAGATGGCGCGGACCGGCATCCGGGTCGGCGATCTCTTCGACGAGGGCGGATTCCGCGACGCTCTCGAGCGGAATCTCCGCGAGAAGAACGCGTACCTCCAGGCCCTCCTCGGCGAGCCGGCGCTGTCGTTCGACGACATCCACGAGCGCTACCGTGGCTACCGGGAGCGGCTCCGGCCGTTCGCCGCCGATACGACGGCGGAGCTGCGCGCCGCGTTCGCCGCCGGACGGCGCGTGCTCTTCGAAGGCGCCCAGGGCGCGCTGCTCGACGTCGACCACGGGACCTACCCCTTCGTCACCTCGTCCAGCACGCTCGCGGGTGCGGCCTCGGCTGGTGCCGGCGTGCCGCCGCGCGCCATCGGCCGCGTGGTCGGCATCGCCAAGGCCTACACGACGCGCGTCGGCTCGGGGCCGTTCCCGAGCGAGCTCGCCGACGCGCTCGGCGACCGTCTGCGCGCCGATGGCGACGAGTACGGCGCCACGACCGGCCGCCCGCGGCGCTGCGGCTGGTTCGACGCCGTCGTCGTGCGCCATGCGATCGCACTGTCCGGCGTCGACGGGCTCGCGCTCACGAAGCTCGACGTCCTGACCGGCATCGACCCGCTTCGGGTCTGTGTCGCCTACGAGCTCGACGGCAAGCGCCGCGAGTTCCCGCCCGGCACGCAAGGCGCGTGGGAGCGCGTCCGTCCGGTCTACGAGGAGCTCCCCGGTTGGCGCGAGAACCTCGGCGCCGCACGCGCGCTCACGGACCTGCCGCCGGACGCGCGCCGCTACGTCGACCGGCTCTCCGCGCTCGTCGGCGCACCGGTCATGCTCCTCTCCATCGGTCCGCAGCGCGAGCAGACCATCCGCCTCGTCGATATATTTTAGGAGCGCG
>WNGI01000521.1_pt1 | contig 28542 bp, 27 predicted proteins | sample 5400621 | NCBI WGS metagenome assembly WNGI01 (sample SAMN13153374, study PRJNA577476) | soil metagenome | isolation source: 20 cm soil or saprolite under Garry oak tree replicate 1 | place: USA:California | collected 2016-06-15
AACTACATCTGCCAGCGGCTCACGGTGCCACCTGCGGAGGCGTACGGGGTCGCGACGTTCTACGCGATGTTCAGCGTGCAGCCCCAGCCGAAGACCGTGGTGCACGTCTGCGACGACATCGCGTGCCGGATCCAGGGCGGGGACGCGCTGGTCGCCGAGCTCGAGGAGAACGGCGCGAACGACGCCTGGACGTGGACGAGGAGTCCCTGCCTGGGCATGTGCGAGCAGGCGCCGGCGATCTTCGCGCAGCGCGCGGGCCGTCCGGACGTGTCGCTCGGCGAGGCGACCATCGCGACCGTCCGGGCGGCCGTCGCGCCCGACTCGACGGTGACCTGTGCGGGAGGCGTCACCGCCCCGCAGGTGTGGGATCCAGCCGTCCGGACCGAGCTCCGGTTGCTCCGACGGCTCGGCGACGTGGATCCTTCGTCGATCGATGCCTATCGCGCGGCCGGAGGCTACGCGGCGCTCCGGCGCGCGATCGAACTCGGCCCCGAGGGGACGATCCGCGAGATCACGGACGCCAAGCTCCTCGGCCGCGGAGGCGCGGCGTTCCCCACCGGTGTCAAGTGGAAGGCGGTCGCCGAGCAGTCGGTCCGGCCGCACTTCGTGATCTGTAATGCCGACGAATCCGAACCGGGCACGTTCAAGGATCGTCTCGTGATGGAGCTCGATCCGTTCTCCGTGGTCGAGGCGCTCACGATCGCCGGCTACGCGACCGGCGCGGAACGGGGGTACGTCTACATCCGCGGTGAGTACCCGCTCGCGACGGAACGCTTGGAGCAAGCGATCGCGGATGCGCGCGTCCACGGGTACCTCGGGGACGACGTGATGGAGCACGGGTTCCGCTTCGACGTCGAGCTCCGCCGCGGCGCCGGTGCGTACATCTGCGGGGAGGAGACGGCGTTGTTCAACTCGATCGAGGGCAAGCGGGGCGAACCGAGGAACAAGCCGCCGTTCCCGGTCACGAGCGGCGTCTTCGGCAAGCCGACGGCGATCAACAACGTCGAGACGCTGATCAACGTGCTCCCGATCCTCGAGCTCGGCGCGCCGGGGTACTCGTCCGTCGGCACGGAGGACTCGACGGGCACGCGGTTGTTCTGCCTGTCCGGCCACGTCGAGCGTCCCGGGGTCTACGAGCATCCGCACGGGGTGACGCTCGGCGACGCGATCTCGTCGGCCGGCGGCGTCCGTGGGGGGAAGCGTCTGAAGGCCGTCCTGCTCGGCGGGGCCGCGGGTGGCTTCGTGGGACCCGATCGACTCGATGCCCGGCTCACGTTCGAGGACGCGCGCGCCGGCGGCTACACGCTCGGTTCGGGAGTGATCATGGTCTTCGACGAGGACACCGACCTGGTCGACCTCATCCTGCGGATCGCGCGGTTCTTCCGCGACGAATCGTGCGGGCAGTGTGTGCCCTGCCGCGTCGGGACCGTGAGACAGGAGGAGGCGTTGCTCCGTCTGGTCTCCGGGCGGACGCTGGGGACGAGGACGGACGAGCTCGCGCTGCTGGAAGATGTCGCCGACGTGATGCGCGACGCTTCGATCTGCGGGCTGGGACAGACGGCGGCGGCCGCCGTGCGCTCGGCCATCTCGACGTTCGGTTTGTTCGACGGGGAGAGCGCATGAGCGCGGTCCCGGTCGCCCCGCCCCGGCGGTTGCTTGACGCCGAGGTCGACGGTGTCGCCGTCCGCGTCCCGGAGGGCTCGACGATCCTGGACGCCTGTCGCGTCGAAGGGATCGATACCCCGACGATGTGCTACGCCGACAATCTGACGCCGATCAACGCGTGCCGCGTGTGCGTGGTCGAGGTCGAGGGCGCCCGCACCCTCGTCCCCGCGTGCTCGCGAACGGTGGAAGCGGGCATGAAGATCCGGACCGACACCGATCGCGTCCGTCACTCCCGGAGACTCGTGATGGAGCTGCTCGGATCGAGCGTCGACACCACCCTCGCATCGTCCGACTGGCACCGTTGGCAGGACGAGTACGCGGCGGCCCCCGATCGGTTCGGCGCTCGGACGGAGCCGATGGAGGCCGGCGAGCGGGATCGGAGATGGGCCGGGCATCACCACCAGCCGCCGGACCCGTCCCTGGCCGAGACGGTCTCGCAACCCGTCAAGGTGGACAACGAGCTCTACGTCCGTGATTACGGCCGCTGCGTCCTCTGCTACAAGTGCGTGGAGGCGTGCGGGACCGACGCCCAGCACACGTTCGCGATCGCGGTGGCGGGTCGCGGCTTCGACGCGAGGATCTCGACCGAGTACGCGGTCCCGTTGGATGCCTCGGCGTGCGTGTACTGCGGCAACTGCATCGGCGTGTGCCCGACCGGTGCATTGATGTTCTCGAGCGAGCACGACATGCGTGCCGCGGGAACCTGGGACGAGGATCGACAGTCTGTCACGAACACGATCTGTCCCTACTGCGGCGTCGGGTGCGAGCTGGAGGTCCACGTCCAGGACAACGCGATCGTGAAGGTCACCTCGCCCGCTGACAACGATGTGACGAGCGGACATCTGTGCATCAAGGGCCGGTTCGGGTTCCAGTACGTGCAGCGGAGGAAGAAGGACCGCACCTGAGGTCCCGCTCGTGAGGGGCGTGGCCGGGATCGTCCTCGCCGGTGGACGGTCCACCAGGTTCGGTTCGGACAAGCTCCTCGTCCCGTACCGCGGGTCCCCGCTCCTGAACCACGCGATCACCCGTGTCGGCGAGGTGAGCGACGACGTCATCGTGGTGATGAGTCCGACCGCCGCCGATCCGGGCCTGCCCTCGGGCGCGAGGGTGGTGCGCGACTCGAGCGAGGGGGAGGGGCCGCTGGCCGGGCTGCATGCCGGGCTCCTGGCGGCGGTCCGTTCGGACCTCGCGGTCGTGGTGGGCGGCGACATGCCCGATCTGCAGCCGGGCGTGCTCCGCGCGCTGATCGAGGCTCTCCAGGACGGCCAGGGGGATGCGGCGGCGCTCGCCACGGCCGATGGCCCGAGCCCGCTCCCGATCGCGCTTCGCACCTGGCCGGCGGCCGACGCGGTCCATACGCTCCTGCACGCCGGCCGCCGTCGCCTCGGTGATGTCCTAGATGTGCTCGACACCATGGTGATCGACGAGGCGATGTGGATCGCGATGGATCCCGGCCGCCGATCGCTGTTCGACGTCGATCGGCCCGAGGATCTGGCGCGCTAGGCTGCGGCGCGATGTCGCACGTCCAGCCGGTCCGTATGGGACCGATCGAGATCCGGACGATCTGTGAGGGGTGGGCGGCGCTCGCGCTCGCCGACGAAGCCCCCGGACAGACCGTCGACTGGGACGGCGAGCGCGAGCGCCGCCCCTGGGCATTCTTCGGGTCCGACCGGTGGCGTTGGCACGTGCACGCGTTCGTGGTCCAGCTCCCGTCCGGCATGATCGTGGTCGTCGACACGGGGGTCGGCGACTTCCCGCCCTACGCGCCGTGGGAGGAGTCCGTCGAGGACCCGTGGGCCGATGTGGAGGCCGCCGAGGTTCGTCACGTCCTCGTGACGCACCTGCACGCCGACCACGCCGGAGGCACCGTGATCGGCGGTGCGCCCGCCTTCCCGAACGCGATGGTGCACGTGCACGAAGCGGACTGGTCCGCGTTCGCGGGGAGCACGGATGCGGATGACTACGTCGCTCGTCATGCGATGAGCTCGCTCCTGGAGCTCGGGATGATCTCGATCACCGATACCGACCGGGAGGTGGCCCCCGGGGTGCAGCTTCGCCACACGCCCGGGCACACGCCCGGCCATCGGAGCGTGATCATCAGCCACGGGGACGACGCGATCCTGCTCACGGGCGACCTGTTGCATCTCCCGACCCAGGCGGCGCATCCCGGATGGTGGTCGTCGCACGACGAGGACCCGCAGCTGGGGCGGCCTCGCGACGGCTGTTGCTGTGGCGAGCTGCCCACGATGGGTGGCGGGTCGCGGTTCCGCACTTCGCGCGACCGTTCGGATCGGTGGGATCCAAGGGCTGGCTCGGGTAGCATTACGGCACGAAGAGCGGGGCCCGTGGCCGGGCCCGGGCGATCTTCCCGCGCATCAGACGACCTCCAGCGGAAAGGATCGCCGGCATGCCGCGTCGAGTCTTGATCATGGGAGCCGCAGGGCGGGACTTCCACAACTTCAACGTCGTCTATCGCGATGATCCCGACTCGGAGGTCGTCGCGTTCACGGCCACTCAGATCCCGTTCATCGACGACCGCCGGTACCCGCCGTCGTTGGCCGGCGAGCGGTACCCGGACGGGATCCAGATCCACGACGAGTCCGAGCTCGTCCCGCTGATCCGCGATCTTCAGGTCGATGACGTCGTGTTCAGCTATTCGGACGTGAGCCATGACGCCGTGATGCACAAGGCCTCCACGGCGTTGGCGGCCGGCGCGAACTTCGTCCTGCTCGGACCGAACGCGACGATGCTGCAACCCACCGTCCCGACCGTCGCCGTGACGGCGGTGCGCACGGGGGTGGGGAAGTCGCAGACCACCCGCGCGATCGCGGGGGCCCTCAAGGCGGCCGGCAAGCGTGTCGTCGCCGTCCGCCACCCGATGCCGTACGGGGACCTCGCGGCGCAGCGCGTGCAGCGATACGCCGAGCTCGCGGACCTCGACCGCTACGACTGCACGATCGAGGAGCGCGAGGAGTACGAGCCGCACATCATGTCGGGGACCGTCATCTACGCGGGCGTCGACTACGGAGCGATCCTGGAGCAAGCGCAGGCCGAATGCGACGTGCTGCTCTGGGACGGTGGCAACAACGACCTCCCGTTCTACCGCCCCACCGTGTGGATCACGCTGGTGGATCCGCTCCGGGCGGGACACGAGCTCCGCTACCACCCCGGGGAGACCAACCTGCGGGCGGCCGGCGTGATCGTGATCAACAAGATGGACTCCGCGACGCCGGAGCAGGTCGCGCAGCTCGAGGGGACGATCGCGGAGGTCAACCCCGGCGCCGTCGTGGTCAAGGCGAACTCCAAGGTCACGTGCGACGACCCCGAGGCGGTGCGTGGCAAGCGCGTCCTCGTGGTGGAGGATGGCCCGACGCTGACCCACGGCGAGATGAAGATCGGCGCCGGGGTGGTCGCCGCGCAGCGGTTGGGCGCGGCCGAGATCGTCGATCCCCGTCCCTGGGCGATCGGAACGATCGCCGAGACGTTCGAGCGATACGACGTCGGGGCCGTGCTGCCGGCGATGGGCTACAGCGATGGCCAGCTGGACGAGATGTCCAAGATCATCGACGCGGCCGACGTCGACCTCGTCGTGATCGGCACCCCGATCGACCTGCGCAGGGTGATCGACATCCGAAAGCCCGCCGTGCGGGTCCGCTACGACCTCGACGTGTTGCCGGACTCGCCACAGCTCGCCGACATCCTGGCGCCGGTCCTGTAAGTAAGGAGGATCCCGTGGAGCGGGTCGTCGTGGCCCTCGGCGGCAACGCCCTGCTCCGCCGCGGCGCGGAGGACACGTACGAGGAGATGTATCGCGCCGCGCGGGCCGCGGCGGAGCGCATCGCGGAGATCGCCGCCGACGGCTGGGAGGTCGTGGTCACCCACGGCAACGGCCCGCAGGTGGGCCGGATCCTGATCCAGCAGGAGGCGGCGGCCAAGCAGGTCCACCCGATGCCGCTCGACGTCTGCGGAGCGGAGTCGCAAGGGCAGATCGGCTACCTCCTCCAGGTCACGATCGGCGACGTGTTCTTCGAGCGCGGGATGGAACGGCCCGTCGTGACGATCCTCTCGCTCACCCGTGTCCGTCCGAACGACCCCGCGTTCCGGAAGCCGACGAAGTTCGTCGGGCCGTTCTTCAGCGAGACGCGCGCGAAGAAGCTCGAAGAGCAGCGCGGCTGGGTGATGAAGGCGGACCCGCACGGCGGGTGGCGTCGCGTCGTGCCCAGCCCGGAGCCGTACTCGATCGTCGAGACGCCCGTGATCCGTACGCTGGTCGCCGACGGCGTGATCGTGATCGCGAGCGGTGGCGGCGGCGTCCCCGTGATCGAGAAGGGCCCGCGGCTGATCGGGAAAGAGGGCGTGGTCGACAAGGACCTCGCAGCGGCGATCCTGGCGCACGAGGTGGACGCTTCCGTGCTGCTGATCCTGACCGACGTCAAGAAGGTCCAGCGCGGCTACGGCACGTTGATGCCCGAGGACATCGACCGGATGACCGTCGGTGAGGCAAGGGCGCTGCTCGACCGGGGGGAGTTCGGGGCGGGCTCGATGGGACCGAAGATGCGCTCGGCGATCCGGTTCGTGGAGGCGGGCGGGACGCGGGCGGTGATCGCCGAGCTGGACGAGGGGCCGGCGGCGCTCCGCGGTGAGGCGGGGACGGAGCTCGTCCCGGACTGATCCTCAGCGCCGCGACGGCCGGCCGGGGTTCCGGAACTGCTGGGCGATCACGTAGAGCGAGAAGATCCCGACGATCGCGACCAGCGACGCGAGCAAGCCGAGGAAGATCAGCTCCAGCCAGCCGAGGTGATGCGGGACCCAGACGGCGAGCAGCTCCACGGGTCGATGCTACCTGAGGGCCTCACGGCACGGGCGTCGTAGGCTCTTGCCCCGTGAAGATCGGTGTCCTCACGGGTGGCGGCGACGTCCCCGGGCTCAACGCGTGCATCAAGGCGGTCGTCACGCGCGCAGCGGCCGAGGGTCATCAGGTGCTCGGCATCCGCCGGGGATGGGCCGGCTTGTTGGAGGTCGACCTCGCGAACCCGCTATCGGTCTCGGTGAACACGATCCCGCTTGATGTCTCCACCGTGCGGACGATCGACCGGACCGGAGGAACCTTCCTCCACACGTCGCGAACGAACCCCGCGAGGGTCAAGCCCGAGGACGAGCCGACGTTCCTCCGCGAGGGGCGGACGGATGACGCGCCGCGCGATCACACCGGGTATGCGCTCAAGGTGATCGAGCAGCTCGGGCTCGGCGCCCTCATCCCGATCGGCGGCGACGACACGCTCTCCTTCGCGCTCCGCCTGCACGAGGAGGGCGTCCCCGTCGTGGCGATCCCGAAGACGATGGACAACGACGTCTACGGCACCGACTACTGCATCGGGTTCTCCACGGCGGTGACGCGGACCGTGAACTTCGTTCACCAGCTGCGGACGAGCGCGGGCTCGCACGAGCGGCTGACCGTCGTGGAGGTCTTCGGACGATACAGCGGCGAGACGTCCCTGATCTCCGCGTACCTGTCGGGCGTCGACCGCACCATCATCAGCGAGGTGCCGTTCGATGTGGACCGGCTCGGCGACCTGTTGCTCCGGGATCAGCGGGAGAACCCGAGCCACTACGCGATGATGACGATCTCGGAAGGGGCGACGCTGATCGGTGGCCGGCTGATCGAGGGCGGGCCGGAGGACGCGTACGGTCACAAGAAGCTTGGCGGGATCGGTCAGCTGACCGCGGAGCTGCTCAAGGAGCGGACGGGCCAGGGGATGATCTACCAGCAGCTGGGCTACCTGATGCGTTCGGGTACCCCGGACTCGCTCGATCTCATGGTGGCGATCAACTACGCGGTGATGGCCACCGACCTGGTCGTGGACGGGACGTTCGGCAGGCTGATGGCGCTCCGCGACGGGAACTACGCGAACGTGCCGCTGACGGTCGTGGGACAGGGCGTGAAGCGGGTGGACGTCGACGCGCTCTACGACGAGGAGTCGTACCGGCCGAAGATCCGTTACGTCGACGGCAAGCCGATGTTCCTGAACTGATCGAGCGTTGGGGGCCGCGGTCGGCGTCCGTCCTCCCGTGACCGCCCGCTAGACTGCCGCCATGCCGCGGTTCCGAGTGGATCTCCGTTCCGACACGGTCTCGACGCCGTCGCCGGCGATGCGCAGCGCGATGGCCGAGGCAGAGGTCGGAGACGCTTGGTACGGAGACGATCCCACCGTGAATCGACTCCAGGAGCGCGCCGCCGAGCTGACCGGGATGGAGGCCGCCCTCTACGTCGCGACCGGAACGATGGCGAACCAGATCGGGGTGCGGCTCCAAGCCGACGGGGCCGGCCACCTCGTGGCGGCCGAAGAGCGATCCCACGTCGCCACCACCGAGATGATGACGAGCGCCGTCCTGGCGGGGATCTCCTATCGGACGGGGACCGACTCCCCGAAGGGCTACCTGACCGCCGAGCTCGCCCGCCGGCTGCTCGAGCCCGATGAAGCCTTCGACGTGGAGGTCGTCGACCTCCTGGCCGTGGAGAACACGGTCGGCGGGTACGGGGGGACGATCTATCCGGTCGACGAGCTCCGCAAGGTCCGGCAGATCGCGGTCGACGCCGGGGTCCCGGTCCATCTCGACGGCGCGAGGATCTGGAACGCCGCCGCCGCGGCCGGGGTGCCGGTCAGGGAATGGACGTCCCAGGTGGACACGATGATGTTCTGCCTCTCGAAGGGGCTCGGCGCGCCGATCGGCTCGCTGGTCTGCGGGCCGGCCGAGCTGATCCGCGAGGCGCGAAGGATCTGGATCCTCTACGGCGGCGCCTGGCGCCAGGCCGGCATCATGGCCGCCGCCGGTCTGATCGCGCTCGACGAAGGCCGGACCCGGATCGTTGACGACCATGCGCGCGCGCGGCGGCTGGCCGAGGCGATCGCCGAGATCCTGCCCGGCGGCGTCGATCTGGACATGGTGGAAACGAACATGGTCTTCGTGCACACGGAAGCGATGGGGCTGGACGCGCTCGAAACGATCGAACGCCTCGCGGCCCTCGGCGTGGGCGCGGTCCCGGTCACGGGAGCGGTCCGCATGGTGACCCACGTCGACGTGGACGACGACGGGATCGGGTACGCGATCGACGCCTGGCGCTCCGTCGTCGCTGGCGCTGCGAAGGAGCCGTGATGGGTCTGTTCCAGAAGAGCTACCCGCCGGAGATCGCCGAACGGATCCCACCGGGGCAACGGTTGGTCAAGACCTGGCCGGTCCTGCATTACGGGCCGATCCCGACGTTCGACGGTGCGAACTGGGATCTGCAGGTCTTCGGATCGGTCGGGGAGCCGTTCACGCTGAGCTACCAGGAGCTCCGGGATCTTCCGACCGTGACCGTCGACGCCGACATGCACTGCGTGACGGGCTGGACGACGCTCGACAACACCTGGGAGGGCGTGCCGTTCCGCGCGATCAGGGATCGCGCCATGCCGACGGACGAGGCGAAGTGGGTGATCGCGCATTCGGCGCACGGATACACCTCCGACCTCTCGCTCCAGGCGATGGACGACGACGACGTGCTGCTCGCCTGGAGGAACCACGGCGAGGATCTGACGCCCGAGCACGGATGGCCGCTCCGGCTGGTCGTTCCCAAGCGGTACGCCTGGAAGAGCGCGAAGTGGTTGACCGGGCTCGAGTTCAGCCCGAAGAACACGCGCGGGTTCTGGGAGGTGCGGGGCTACCACGTACACGCGGAGCCGTTCGCGGAGGAGCGGTACAGCTACCAGGAGGGGCCGCGGGCGGAGCTGGAGCCCTAGCTCACGCGACGAACAACGTGACCGTATCGCCGTAGCGAACGGTGGTGCCCGGGGTCGGCGTCTGACTGATCACGTGCGTCGCCGATGTGCCGGGGATATCGAAGAAGCTGACCTGCAAGCCGTAGGCGTGCGCCCGCTGCTCGGCGACCGACGGCGCGAGCCCTGAGAAGTTCGGCACGGGGAACTCCTGCGGACCCTGCGAGACCGTGATCGTGACGGCGCTGTGGTACGGGGTTGGGGTCGCCTCCTGGGGATCGACCGAGATGACGAGACCGCGGCCGATCTGATCGGAGAACGCGACCGCGACAACCGTCCTGAACCCGGCATCCTTCAACAGCCGCTCGGCCCGGCCCTGCTGCTTGCCGACCACGGCGGGGATGGGGACGGGCGCGCGACCCTTGCTCACCCACAGCTGCACGGGGCTGCCGCGTGGGGCCTTGCCGATGGACGGATCCTGCCGGACCACATCACCCTCGTGCACGGTCGGGCTGTAGACCCGGTGAACGTCGCCGAGCGCGAGGTTCGCGTCCTGGATCGCGCGGGTAGCGTCGTCCAACGACGACCCGGTGACGTCGGGGACGGCTACCGGCGGCGGCCCCAGGGACGGGACGAGCGTGACCGTCGTGCCCTCCTTGAGCGAGGTGCCGACCGGAGGATCGACGCGAAGCACCGTGCCGCGCGCCATCCCGGTGGGGGAGAACTCGCCGGTCGCGACCCGAACCGTGAAGCCCAGCGCGCCCAGCTGACCGGTGGCGTCGTCGACGTTCGTACCGACGACCTGGGGAACGGGGTGGCTATGCGGCAGGACGTAGGCCCATGCGCCGTAGGCGGCCCCGACGACCAGCCCGACGACGAGGATGGCGGCGGCCCAGCGCCGCCACCGGCGGCGCTGGGCGCGCTGCAGGCGCGGGATCGTCTCGGTGACGGTTGCGGCGGCCGCCGCGGCCGCCGCGACCGGCTGCTCGGCCTCCGGGAGGTCGCTGACGAGCGCGCCGAGCGACCGCGCCCGGGGGAGCGAGCCGGCGAACGACGCCAGGTCCACGCGCATCGCGACGGCCGACTCCGGCCGCATCTCTCGATCCGGGTCGGTCGCGCTCGCCACGAAGCCGTCGAGGTCGGCGCCGACCTCCGGCGCCGACCTCGACGGCTTCGGCACCCGGTCCGACAGGTGCTTGTACGCGATCGCCATCGGGGTCTCGCCCGTGTAGGGGAGCTCACCGGTGAGCAGTTCGTACGCGACGATCCCCAGCGAGTACAGGTCGGACCGAGGATCGGCAGGCTCGCCGCGGATCTGCTCGGGCGCGAGGTACTGGACCGTGCCCGTCACGGCGCCCGCCCGCGTGTTCTTCGCGTCGGCGAACGCCCGGGCGAGACCGAGATCGGTGAGCTTCACGACGCCGTCGGTCGTGATCAGGATGTTCTCGGGCTTGAGGTCGCGGTGGACGATCCCTTTCGCGTGTGCGTGCTCGAGGGCCGCGAGCGTCTGGCGGATGATGTCGGCCGCCTGCGCGGGCGCGAGCCGCCCGCTCGCGTTCAGGAGCTCGCGGACGGACCGTCCGCGCACGTACTCCATGACCATGTAGTAGATGCCGTCGACCGCCCCCCAGTCGTACACGGCCACGATGTTCGGATGGTTGAGGGTGGCGGCCGCGCGGGCTTCGCGCCGGAACCGTTCGACGAAGCCCGGGTCGCTCGACAGCGAACGGTGGAGCACCTTGACGGCGACCTCGCGCGCGAGGACGGCGTCGTGCGCACGGAAGACCTCGCCCATGCCCCCGGCGGCGATCCGCTCCAGCACGTGGTAGCGGCCGTCAAGGGTTACCAGCGCGTGGCCTTGGCCGTTCGCCGAGGCCATCGGTTGTGTCATGCTCTTGGACATCGGCCTCCCGTTCGGGGAAGCGCTCAAGCTGGGAGGAGCGCGTCCGGAGGCATCCTAAGGCCATGGGAGCCCGGAACCGTGCAGCCACTGCGACCGACCGCGGAAGAGATGGCCTCGCTCCGCATCGCAGAAGAGCTCGACCGCATCGAGGCGGGGGTTCGGGGCGGCTCGACCGACCTTCGCGCGCTGGGGTTCTGGCGGGTCGTCGAAACGATCAAGCGCGACCAGGTGCTCGTGCTCGACCACGCCGACCAGGTCGGAAGGATCGACCGGGCGGGGTTCGTCGCCCGTGTCCGGGCTCGCGCGCCGGTCTGGGTCGGCTCCGTCCTGCTCGTGGCGGTGATCGCCGCTGGGGTGGTGGCCATCGTCCTGGCGGCGCGTTGGACGGGGACGGCCGCAGGGATCGCGCTCCTGGTGGCGGCGGTCGCCTGGGCGATCGGGGTGCACTCACCCACCCACCAGGCCTTCGGATGGTTCGCCGGGATCCGCTTCACGGACTCCTTCCTAGGAGGGCCGCCTCCGCCCCGGCCGGGCCTGAAGACGGATTACGCCACCTACCTCCGAGCCGAACCGTCGATGCGTGCCTGGTTCCACGCCTCCGGCGCGATCGCCACCAAGATCGCGCCGTTCGTCGCCGTCGCGGTGGCTCCCGTCACCAACGCGCCGGCGTGGGCGGTGCTCGCGGCCGCGGCGTTCGGCGTCGTCCAGATCCTCACCGACGTGCTCTTCTCGACGAAGACCAGTGACTGGAAGAAGTTCCGTCGCGAACGCGCCGTGGCGAAGGACCTCCGCCGCCCCTGAGGCTGCTCGTCGGTATCCTTCCTTCCGACGGACCGGGGAGCCCGGGCGACGACCGGGCTGAGAGGTGGGCACAGGCGCCCACGACCCGCAGAACCTGACCCGGATCATGCCGGCGGAGGGAGGACGATGGCGGCAGTCGATCCCCGAGCGCTTCGCGTTTACGTGGTCACCTCGGCGAGGTTCGCCGGGAGGTCGCACCGTGATGTGGCGATGGCCGCCCTCGAAGGCGGAGCCGGCGCGATCCAGCTCCGCGCGCCCGACCTGCCCGATGACGAGCTGATCGCGCTCGGCTCCGCGCTCGCGCGCGCCTGTGCCGATGCCAACGTCCTGTTCGTGGTCAACGATCGCCCCGAGATCGCCGTCACCGTGGGCGCCGGGGGGGCCCACGTCGGGCGCGGAGACGACCCGTCGGAGGCCCGCCGACTGCTGGGGTCGGATCGGGTGCTGGGGATGAGCGTCGACGCTGCGTCCCAAGCCCGCGAAGCTGAGGATCTGGGCGCCGACTACCTCGGCGTCACGGTCTGGGCGACCCCCACGAAGCCGGAAGCCGTGCCGGGAGGGCTCGCCCTCGTGCGCGCCATCTCGGCGAACGGCGCGCTGCCCATCGTCGGGATCGGCGGGATCGACGCCGCCAACGCAGGGTCGGTGATCGATGCCGGGGCTGCCGGCGTGGCCGTGATCTCGGCCGTCGCGGCCGCCCCCGACCCGATCGAGGCGACGCGGGAGCTCGTGCGTGTCGTCGATCGCGCGCTCGAACGACGAGGAGGCTGACATGTCCGAACAGGTGACCGGGAAGGCCACCCCCGAGCTCTTCGAGCGGATCATCCTTCGGCGGCTCGGCGCGCAGGACGACGACGTGCTGACGCCGCCGAAGCACGGCGTCGACGTCGGGGTGGTCCGCGTCGCCGACGGTCTGGCGATGGCGCTCACGACCGATCCCGTCTTCGTCGTTCCCGCGTACGGCTGGGAGCGTGCGGCGTGGTTCGCGGTCCATATCCTCGCGTCGGATGCGGCGACCTCCGGGCTCCCGCTCCGATGGATGGCCGTCGACCTCAACCTCCCGCCGGAGCTCGACGACGACGGGCTGACGCAGCTCTGGGACGCGTTCCACCGCACGTGCGAGGGGCTCGGGATCTCCATCGTCACCGGCCACACCGCGCGTTACGACGGCTGCGCCTGGCCGATGGTCGGCGGCGCGACGTGCATCGCGCTCGGGCCCGTCGATGCGTACGTCACCCCGGAGATGGCTCGACCCGGCGATGCGATCGTCGTGACGAAGGGGGCGGCGATCGAGGCGACGGCACTGTTCGCCGCGACGTTCCCGGAGCGGCTCGCGGAGGCGGTCGGCGCCGACGTCGTGACGGCGGCCGATGCGCTGTTCGAGCACATGTCGGTCGTCCCGGAGGCAGAAGTCGCGCGGGGGTTCGGCGTCCGGGACGCCGGCGTGACGGCGATGCACGACGCGACCGAGGGTGGGGTCCTCGGCGGGCTCCTGGAGGTCGCCGTCGCTTCCGGCAATGGGATGCGGATCGAGCTGGACGCGATCCCGGTCCGCCCCGAGGTCCGGGTGGTGTGCGAGCACGTGGGCATCGACCCGTATCACGCGATCAGTGAGGGCACGTTGATCGCGACGGTCGTGCCCGAGCGCGCGGATGCCTTCCTTCGCGCGCTCGCCGCCCAGGGGATCGCGGCGGCCGTCGTCGGCGAGGTCCTGGCGGCTACCGCCGGCAGGACCCTCGTTCGCGGAGGCGTGGCTGAACCGCTCGAGCATCCGGGCTTCGACCCGTTCTGGAAGGCGTTCGGGTCGTGGGCGGCCGAGGCCGCATCCGGCGCCTGAGCCGGCTGGCGCCGCTGCCGGGCCGGTAGCGTGTGGCCCTCATGGACCTCGTCTGCGTCGGCGACGTGATGCTCGATGTGCACGTCGCCTCCGGCGCGCTCGCGCGCGGCGGCGACGTGCACGGCCGGGTCGCGATCCGCCCGGGGGGCACCTCGGCGAACGCCGCCGTGTGGGCCGCATGGGCGGGCGCATCCTCGGCCGTGATCGCCGCCGTCGGGGACGACCTGGCGGGAACGCTCTGCGTCGAAGCCGTCGCGGGCCGCGGCGTGGACGTCGGTGGCGTGGTCCGGCGCGCATCGCCGACCGGCGTCATGGTCGTGATGAGCGAGGACGGAGACCGATCGATGGTTGCCGACCGTGGCGCGAACGCACAGCTCGAGGCGGCCGACGTCCAGGGGATCGCGGCGGCGGCCGTCCTCGTCTCCGGGTACCTGTTCCTGCAGGAGCCCGGCCACGACGTCGCGGTCGCTGCCATCGGAAGCGTGCACACGCCGTTGCTCGCGGTCGAGGCGGCGTCGTGGCCGCTCCTCGAAGCGTTCGGCGTCGAACGGTTCTTCGACGAGACGGGGTCGTGCGACGTCGTGCTGGCGAACGAGCGCGAAGCGCGGGCGCTGACGGGCGCCGACGGCGACGATGCCGCGCGTGCGCTCGGGGAGCGGTACCGCTTCGCCGCGGTCAAGCGGGCGGCGAACGGCGCGACGTTGATCGCCGAGGGCCGACTCGTCGCGGCCGACGGCGAGGCCGTCGAGGAGGTCGAGGCGACCGGCGCCGGCGATGCGTTCGACGGGGTCCTGCTGTCGTCGCTCACGCGCGGGCGAGAGCCCGAGGAGGCCATCGCCCGTGCCTGCCATGCCGGCGCGCTCGTCGCGGCGAGCCGCGCGACCTGGCCGGAGGAGAGGGGCGCGTGACGTTGCTGCTGTCCGACGAGGTCGCGATGGCGGTCGCCGCCGGAGGCGCCGTCGTCGGGCTGGAGACGAGCGTGATCGGTCAAGGTCTGCCGTACCCGCGCAACCTCGAGTGCGTCGAGCGGATGGAGACGGCTATCCGCGACGCCGAGGCGATCCCCGGCTGGATCGGGGTGGCCGACGGGGCCGTCCGGGTAGGGCTCGAACGATCCGAGCTGGAGCGGTTCGCCACGCCCGCTGCGGCGATCAAGGTTGCCCGGCGCGACGTCCCCGTCGCCGTCGCGTCAGGCTCGCTGGGTGCGACGACGGTAAGCGCGACGATCTGGGCGGCGCACCGTGCGGGGATCGGGGTCGTCGCGACCGGCGGCATCGGCGGTGTGCACCCGGGTCGGCGACCGGACGTCTCCGCCGACCTGTTCGAGCTCGCTCGCACGCCCATCGTCCTGATCGCGAGCGGCCCGAAATCGATCGTGGATCCCGGGGCCACCGCGGAGAAGCTCGAGGAGCTCGGGGTGGTCTTGGTCGGGTACGGCGTCGAGCGGCTTCCGTTCTTCCTGGCCCGCGAGGCGCCGGTCGAGTTGGAGCATCGGGTCGACACGCCGGACGGAGCCGCGGCCATCGCATGGGCACATCGGTCGCTCGGGGTCGAGGCGGCGATCGTCCTGTGCAACCCGATCGCGTCCGAGCACGCGTTGGATCGTGACGAGCTGATGGCGGCGACCGCGCGCGCCGAGACCCGGATGACCGAGGCGGGCGTTGCCGGCAAAGAGGTCACGCCGTTCCTGCTTCGCGCGCTGGCCGAGGAGACCGACGGCCGGTCGCTGGAGGCCAACCTGGTGCTGCTCGAGGACAACGCTCGCCTGGCCGCCGAGGTCGCGGTCGCGATCAGCGCAGCCAGGTCTGAACGATGACCTTCGAGAAGCTCCAGCCGTAGCGGAGGCTGGCGGGCTTCTTGGACTCCCCGCCCGCCCGCGCGACGATCGTGACCGGGACCTCGACCACGCGTGCGCGATGCCGGAGCGCCTCGATCAGGATCTCGCTCGTCCAGAACTGATCCTCCTCGAGGACGAACCGCTGCAGGAGCTCCGCGCGGGCGGCCCGGTAGCCGCTGGATGGGTCGGTGATCCTCCGCCCGGTGAGGACCGTCACGATCCGCGCGAACAGGTGGACCCCGAGGTGGCGAAGGAGGCTCTCGCTTTCGAACTCGCCGAGGATCCGCGACCCGTTCACGTAGTCCGCGCTGCCGTCCACGATGGGCCCCAACATCACAGGCAGCTCCGATGGGAGGTGTTGCCCGTCCGCATCCATCGTTACGACGATCTCGGCGTCGAGCTGCAGCGCGATCTCGTACCCGACCCGAAGGGCCAGCCCGCCGCCACGGCGGATCGGGAGCTCGGTCACGAGCGCACCGGCATCGCGGGCGCGACGGGCCGTCGCGTCGTCGCTCCCGTCGCTCACGACGACGGGGATCACCTGCATCCCCTCCAGCTCACGGGGGATCGCTCGCACGACGTCCCCGACGCTCTCCTGCTCGTTGTACGCCGGCAGGATCACGACGATGCGCCTCCCTTCGGGGAGGGCGGCGGCACGGTCCCAATCGAACCGCTCGCTGCCGAGTGCCTCGACCAGTAGCCGAAGCCCCCGGTCGTTCGTATCGGACCCCGACTGGAGCCGCAGCACCAGGAAGAACAGGAGCAGGACGCCGATCACCAGGACGAAGATCACCCGTCGCTCCGCGCCGGGCACGATGTCGAACCAGTTGAACACCGGGTCGTACACGGACGGTCGGAGCGACAGCACGACGAGCGCCGTCCCCAGGAGGGTGACGACGATCAGGTTCAGTCGGCTGATGCGGCGCCGCTCGTACGCCCGGACGGCCATGAGGAACAGGCCGATCCCGGCGACGATCCCCAGGATCCGGACGGCCGTCACCGACGCCTCATCTCCGGCCGATCGGGCGCCAGCGATCCTTCGGGAGGATGTGGTCGACGATCACGCGGTCCTTGAACCGTTCGATCGTCGAGAACATGGACTCGATCAGCGTCTCGTCCAGCAGGTGGGGTCGCAGGCCGAGGTCGAGCAGCTTGGTGTGCGCGGCGTTGTAGTAGTGCTGCTCGGCTTCGACTCGTGGGTTGTCGATCGGGTGGACGGTCACGTCCATCCCGATCTCAGCTCCCGCCTTCTGGACCAACTCGGCCAGCTGCAGCACCGAGTACTGCTGCGTGAACTGGTTGAAGACGCGGTACTCGCCCGCCTGCGCCGGGTTCATGACGGCGAGCTCGATGCAGCGAAGGGTGTCCTCGATGTTGAGGTACCCCCGTGTCTGCCCCCCGGCCCCGTACACCGTCAACGGATGGCCGATCACCGCTTGGAGACAGAATCGGTTGAGCGCGGTTCCGAAGACGTCGTCGTAGTCGAACCGCGTGAGCAGCCGGTCGTCCAGGGCGGTTTCCTCGGTGCGGATGCCGTAGACGACGCCCTGATGCAGGTCGGTGGCGCGCAGACCCCAGACGCGACACGCGAAGTGGATGTTGTGCGAGTCGTGCACCTTCGAGAGGTGGTAGATCGAGCCCGGCAGCTTCGGGAACGGGAGGTAGTCCGACCGGCCGTTGTGGCGGACCTCGATGAAGCCCTCCTCGATGTCGATGTTCGGTGTCCCGTACTCACCCATCGTGCCCAGCTTCACCAGGTGCGCGTCCGGGGCGAGGTCGCGGATCGCGTAGAGGACGTGCAAGGTGCCGATCACGTTGTTCGACTGCGTCAGGACCGCGTGCTCGCGATCCTTCATCGAGTACGGCGCGCTCGGCATCTCGCCGTAGTGCACGACGGCGTCCGGTCGGAAGCCGTCGAACACAGTCTCCACCACATCCCAGTCCGTCAGGTCGCCGAGCGTGACCCCGATCTCGCGGCCCGTGAGCTCCCGCCAGGCGCCAACACGCTCGGGGAGCCGGCGGATCGGGGTCAGCGAGTCGGTACCGGCTTGCTCGTGAGCGCGTCGCCGGAGCTCGTTGTCCACGACGTGGACCTCATGGCCTCGAGCGGAGAACCGCATCGCGGTCGGCCAACCGAGGTAGCCGTCGCCGCCCAGGATCAAGATGCGCATGAACGACCCTTCGGGAAGGTTGGGTTCGGGGGTCTTCGGGTCATGGTACTCGTCGACCCTGCGAGAGCACCGAGGCTACGGCGCCAGCTCCTCCAGCGCACCGAGCACCCGATCGACCTCGTCCGGCGTGTGGTAATGGCAGAACCCGATCCGGACCGCACCGCCGGAATCGAGCAGCCCGAGCCGGTCGAAGACCTCGATCGCGTAGTAGTGACCGTCCCACGTGAAGATGCCTCGCCGCGCGAGCTCCTCGGAGGTCTCCTGCGGATGCTGCCCCTCGACCCTGATCGCGAACGTCGGCGTTCGCTCGTCCACCCGATCGGGATCGGCGATCCCGATCAGCCGCACGCCGGGGATCCGACCGACCCCCTCGAGGAACCGGGTCGCGAGCGCCCGTTCGTGGACGCCGATCGCGTCGAACCCACCGACCTGACGGATGTATCCGATCGCTGCGATCGTTCCCGCCATCGACTCGTGACTCTGCGTGCCCGACTCCCATCGGTCCGGCACGGCATCCGAGGCAGGTCGAAGCCTGTACGGCTCCCACGAAGCGAGGAGCTCGCGACGGACGCCGATCATCCCTTGGTGGGGTCCGAAGAACTTGTACGGCGAGGTCGCGACGATGTCGGCCCCGAGCGCGCGGAGGTCGATCGCGCGATGCTGCGCGACGTGCACGCCGTCCAGGGCCACGAGGGCCCCCGCCGCCTGGGCGCGACGGACCAGCTCGGCCGCGGGCGGGATCGTCCCGACGGCGTTGGACGCGAGCGTGAACGCGACGAGCCTGGTGCGATCGGAGAGCTGCCGGTCGAACGACTCCAGGTCGAGCGTGACGTCGTCGTCGCGGACGTCGACCCACCGGACCGTCGCGCCGGCGTCACGCGCGGCGAAGATCCACGGACGAACGTTCGCGTCGTGATCGAGCCGGGTGACGACGACCTCGTCGCCGGGTCCGAGGGTGCGCGAGAACGACCGTGACAGGTGGAGCAACAGCGAGGTCGCGTTCTGTCCGAACACGACCTCGTCGGGATCGCAGCCGAGGAAGTCGGCGCCCGCGCGGTGCGCCTCGGCGATCAACGCGTCGATCTCCTCGCTGAGCGGGAAGGAGCCGTGCGTGTTCGAGGCGCCGCCGGCCATCCTGGCGGCGACGGCATCGATCACGCTGTCGGGAGCCTGCGACCCTCCCGGCGCATCGGCCCACACGAACGGGCGGCCGTCCGGGCCCGTCCGCGCGAGCGCGGGGAAGCGGGCCCGGACGGCCATCACGTCGAACGTCGAAGGGGCCTGCCGGGTCGTCATCACCGCGAAGCGTCCCACAGGTCGAAACCTCCCGCACCGCCCCGGTCGCGGCCGGTTGCGGAAGGGGCACTCCGCTTCGGGGTGCCCCTTCCGACGTCGAGGTGCGACCGGCTTACGCGCGGTCGAGATCGGTCGCGAGCGTGCTCGCGTTGAGGCTCTCGTGTCGGGCTCGGAGGTCGACGTACAGGACGACCGACACGAGGGCGACGAACGGCGCCGTGATGATCTGCGCGATCGCGGAGAGGATCCATGCGCCGAAGAACGTGTTGCCCCCGATCGCCGTGAGGATCCCGTTGATCACGCCGGCGATGATTGCCGCCACGAAGATCACGGCGAGCGTGTGCCACCAGGAGCCGCTCACGAGCTTCCATGAGCGAGACATCGAGTCCGTCACGCCGAGCCCTTCGATGATGAACGCCGGGACCGAAACGGCCAGGAACACCAGGAAGATGATGCCCGGGATCACCAGCAGGATGAATCCCACCCCAACCACGAGCGCGACCAGGAGCGCGAGGCCGATCAACGGGCCCAAGCGCGAGAACGCGTACTGGTAGCTCGCGCTCACGTCGACGTCCCGGCCGATCAGCGCGCCAGCCGCGCCACGGGTGAGCGCCCCGATAAGCAGCTGCTGGATCGCGACGGCGATGAAGTACGTGATCGCGCTGATCAACAGCGACCGCCCGAACGAGACGGTGCAGTTGTTCGCGATGTCGCTCAAGGAGTTCACGTGCGCCGAGTCGCAGTGTTGCTTGAACGCCACCTGCGTCAGCAGCGCCATGATGAACGTGAGCGGGATCACGACGATCGCGACGATCTGGATCAGCTTCGCCGCGTTCGCCTTGTAGACCTCGAACGCAACGGACAAGATGTCGCCGAGGCCGCGCTGCGGGATCGAGCCGCCACCCCCGGCGCCCGGAGGCGGAGGTGGTGGTGGTGCGCCGAAGCCGCCCGAATCATCCATACGAACCCCCTATGCCGTTGGCCGAGAACGGCCGGATACTACGCCCCTCCGGAAGTGGTTTCCTGCAAGGTCTTGTGATCACCCTGGTGCTCGATCCCAGTTCGGCGGCAGGTGAGCGTCCTTCCAAGCCGGGTCGGGCCGCCACGTCGACCAGTCCCGATCGAACGGCGGCTCCCGCAGCAAGACGTGCTCCGCTCCTCGTTCGCCCCAGAACCGGAACCTCGCGGCGTCTTCTTCGGTGAAGATCCCGCGTGCGACGGCCTCCCTGAGCTCGTCTTCGTCCTTCCATGACCATCCGCTGCGATCAGGTGGGATCGTGACATCGAGGAGGTGGTCCACCGTGTCGAAGCCCGCGGGGGAGCGCGTGAGCGGCTCCTCGAGGTTGATGTAGTACTCGAACAGCTCGCTCCGTCCGTCGAAGCCAAGGATCACCGCGTACGGCGTCTCGGGGAACGCGAATGACAACATGCTGCTCGGCCCTCGCCGGACGTCTTGGAGCGTCCATCGATCCGCGGGGAGTCGGAGCGCTTGGCCGTCGTCGTCGACCGGTTGCCGGCAGCGCGCGTGGGGCGGGACATACAGCATCTGCAGGTTGGGCTCGTCACGAACCACGATCGCCGGCCGTGCGTACCAGACCCGGCCGTCCCAGAGCTCCCGGATCGCAACCACGTCGCCGGGTTCGTGCCGTGAGAGCTCCTCGCGGACGCGGATGTTGGGGGTCTTCCCCATCGATCCCATCGAGCGAGCGTAGCCGCACCTGCGGTCTTGACGGATGCCGGAGCCGGGCGTACATTCGCTCTCCACCCTCGAACATACGTTCGATTCGGGTAACGGAGCGAGCGGACGGAACCGGGCCAGGGATCAAGCGATGACCAAGCGCTTCGACGAGGAGGTTCGTGTCGAACGCGACGCGGGGATGCCCTCGGTCTTCGAGTGGCGCGGGAAGCGCTACCAGGTCGTGGACGTGATCGGGAAGTGGCGGATCGAAGGACGATGGTGGGCGGACGGTCGCGACCGCGAGTACTGGCGGGTCGAGGCTCGAGGGGGCGCCGTCTGGGATCTCTACTTCGATCGCCAGCACGATCGTTGGCACATGGAACGGTTGTGGGATTGAGGAGCCGTTGCGCGCACCGCCGCGATCACGCAGCCCGCCGCAACACCTTCGCGACCTTCCTGAGGTCCGCGATGAACGCCCGCATCGCTTCCTCCCGCGCGTCGTCGGGCGCGCGCAGGATGGATGACGGGTGCACGGTCGCCATGACGAACGGAGCGAGCGGCGACTCGACGAACAGGCCACGATCCTGGGTGACGCGGAACGACCGGCCCAGGAGCGCTTGCGCCGCGGTCGCGCCGAGGCACACCAGCACCGTCGGGCGCACCTGGTGGAGCTCAGCGTCGAGCCACGGCCGGCACGCCAGCTGTTCGCGCAGGTCGGGTTTCCGGTGGATCCGGCGCTTGCCTCGTGGTGCTGCTTTCCACCGGAAGTGCTTGACCACGTTGGTCACGTAGACGTCGGCGCGATCGATCCCCGCTTCCCCCAACGCGCGATCGAGGACCCCGCCGGCCGGCCCGACGAAGGGATGACCCTCCACATCCTCCCGGTCACCCGGTTGTTCGCCGATGAGCATCGCGCGGGCGTCCACCGAGCCCTCACCGAAGACGGCCTGCGTCGCGTTGAGATACAGGTCACAGCCCTGACAGCCCTGGACGGCCTTCGCGAGAGACGCCAGCGAGCGTTCGGGGGGCAGGAACCCCTCTGCGGAGTTGTCGATCATCTGCGAACGGTCCTACCCGATCCGATCGGACCGGGAACACGTTCGACGGATGTCTTGACGGATGTCGTCACGAAGCTTCAGACTCGAACATACGTTCGACCTCGAGACGGGCCAAAACCATGTCTTTCGTGCATCTCGATGTCCGCTCCTTCTTCTCGTTGAAAGAGGGAGCGTTCGCGCCGGAGCAGCTGGCCGAGCAGGCCGCGGGTCTCGGGATGCCTGCGGTCGCGATGACCGACCGCGACGGCCTCTACGGGGCCGCCCGATTCGTCTCGGCATGTCAACGCAACGGCGTGAAGCCCATCCTCGGCGCTTCCCTCACCGTGCGGGCGCCGGCTCCGCCACCGCGCGATGCCCACGTCGTCCTGGTCGCCGAGGATGCCATCGGGTACGCGAACCTCTGCCGTCTCCTCACCGACGCACACCTGTTGGGCGATCGCGGGGATCCGTGGGTCGCGGTCGAGCAGATCTGTGCGCACGCGGCCGGGATGACCATCCTGCTGGGCCCGGGGTCGCATCCGGGGCGGCTCGCCGTCGCCGGCCGAGCCGACGCCGCCGCGCGGCTGGCTGCGCCGTTCCGCGAAGCCTTCGGCGCCGATCGATGCGTCGTCGCCGTCGAGCACCGCCTGGAAGCCGGCTCGGCCGGCGAGATCCGGAAGATGCTCCGGTTCGCGGAGAAGCTCGACGCCGTCGCCATCGCGACGAACCCTGTCCGGTACCTCGTGCCCGACGATGCGTTCCTCGCCGACGCGCTCGAGTGCATGCGGGCGATCGTGCCGGTCGCCTCCAGCAACGTGAGCCGGACGAACGCGGAGGGATGGCTGAAGCCATCTGCGGAGATGCGCGCGCTCTTCGCCGACCGCCCCGATCTCTGCGATGCGACGCTCGAGCTCGCCGACCGGTGCACGTTCGATCTCGGTCTGAAGCAGGTCCACTTCCCGGACTTCCCGATCCCCGGTGGACGTTCCGCCGACGCCGTACTCGCCGAACGATGCTGGCGCGGCGTCCATGACCGCGACATGAAGCAGGACGAGCGCCTCCGCGAACGCGTGCATCACGAGCTCTCGATGATCAAGCAGATGGGATACGCGGCCTACTTCTTGACCGTCGCGGAGATCGTCGCAGATGTGAAGGCGATGGGGATCATGGCGGCGTGCCGGGGCAGCGCGGCCGGATCGCTCGTCTGTTACCTCACCGGGATCTCCGACGTCGACGCGCTCCGGCACGACCTCGTGTTCGAACGGTTCCTGAACCCCATGCGCGACGAGCTGCCCGATGTCGACATCGACGTGGAGTCGGCTCGTCGCGAGGACGTGTACGACATGATCTTGTCCCGTCACGGCCAGGAGCGCGCCGCGTGCGTCGCCATGATCGACACGTTCCGGGCGCGCGCAGCGATCCGCGAGGTCGGCAAGGCGCTCGGACTGCCCGAGGTCGAGATCGGCATGGTCGCGAAGGCCTTCCCGCACATCTCGGCGCGGAACATCCGTGATGGCCTGGAACGCCTGCCCGAGCTGCGCGGCATCAACCTGCCGATGCGTCAGCTGGAGCTGCTCTTCCGCGTCGCCGAGCGCCTCGACGGGTTCCCCCGGCACATCGCGCTGCATCCCTGCGGGATCGTCCTGTCCTCACACGACCTCACCGAGCGGGTGCCGCTCGAGCGCTCCGCCAACGGCCATCGGATGGCCCAGGCGGACAAAGACGACGTCGAGGAGCTGGGGTACCTCAAGCTCGACATCCTCGGGGTGCGGATGCTCTCGTCGATGCGCCACGCGCTCGACGAGATCGCCCGCACCACGGGAGAGAAGGTCGACCTGGAGCGGATCGCGCTCGATGACCGTCCCACCTTCGACCTGATCCGCGCATCCGACACGCTCGGGTGCTTCCAGATCGAATCGCCGGGCCAGCGTGAGCTGTTGCAGAAGCTGCAACCCGATCGGTGGGAGGACCTGATCGTGGACATCTCGCTGTTCCGTCCGGGCCCGGTGAAATCCGACATGATCCGGCCGTACCTCTCGCGCCGGATGACCTTGGAGCAGCCGAGCTACATCCACCCGGAGCTTCGGCCGGCCCTCCAGGAGACGTTCGGGGTGATCGTGTACCACGAACAAGTGATGCGGACCCTCGCTGCGCTCGCCGGATACGACCTGACCCAAGCCGATCACATCCGTCGACATCTTGATCGCGAGGATCTGCTGCCAGGATTCCAGCGGGACTTCCTCGCGCGGGCGACCGTACGTGGGGTCGCGCGGGAGGCCGCCGAGAAGACGTGGGACGCGGTTGCACAGTTCGCGTCGTTCGGGTTCTGCAAAGCGCATGCGGCCGCGTTCGCGGTGCCGACGTATCGCTCCGCTTGGCTGAAGACCCACTATCCGGCGCATTTCATCGCGGGGATCCTCACGCACGACCCCGGCATGTATCCACGACGGTTGCTCTTGGACGACGCTCGACGCCGCGGCGTCCCGATCCTGCCGCTCGACGTGAACCGCAGCGAACCCGAGTACGTGGTGGAAGAGGTCGGGTCGGTCGGGTCGCAGCTCTCGCTGCGCTGTCGGCGCGAAGGACAGCCCTCAGGCGGATCGCGAGACCTCGCACGCGCCGCGTCGTCGACGCGAGACCCACGACCCTCCCTCATCGATGTCTCGACCGCGCCGACGGCGCAGCGAGGCACGCACCCCGACCAAGGCTTCGCCATCCGCCTCGCTCTCCAGGACGTCCACGGGATCAGTGACGCCGAGATCCGGTCGATCCTGGCGTCGCGCGCGGAGCACCCGTTCCGTGACGTCGGGGACTTCCTGCGTCGCACCACCGTTTCGCGGCCGGTCGCGGAGGCGCTCGCGCACGCAGGCGGATTCGATGCGCTCACCGGATCAGGGACGAACCGCCGCGGGCACCTGTTCGAGGCGATCACCGTGGATGCGCCGCGCGAGGGCGACCAGCTCACGCTCGCCGATGCCGGGGCGCCGGCGCACCGGTTCCCCGAGTACACGGATGCGGAAGTGGTGAAGGCGGAGCTGGAGGTGCTCGGTCTCGACGTCACACGGCACCTCGTGAGCTTCTTCGAACCGCTCCTCACCGACCTCGGGGTGACGCGGGCGAAGGATCTGCACCGTTGCAGACAAGACGCCTGGGTGATGGTCGCCGGGGTCAAGATCGCATCGCAGACGCCGGCGGTTCGAAGCGGTCAACGGATCATCTTCGTGTCGCTCGACGACGCCACCGGGCCGATCGAGGTGACGGTCTTCGAGTCGGTCCAGCCGAAGGTCGCGAAGACCGTGTTCCATGCGTACGCGCTCGCGGTGTGGGGCCAGCTGCGGCGCACCGGTGTGAAAGGGATGAGCATCACTGCGGAGGATGTCTGGGATCTCACGGAGCTTCACCGGGCTCGAGGCGACGGGCGGTTGCGCGAGGCGATGACCGGACCGACCGCGGTGCACGCACCGGCCCGCCGGCTGTGGCACGCGAGCCCGGGTTCCGCAGGATGATCGGGCCGGCGGTAGCGTGGTCCTCCATGGCCAGGCCATCCGAGCCGATCCTGCACGTCGACCTCGACGCCTTCTACGCGAGCGTCGAGGTGTTGAAGGATCCATCGCTCCGCGGGAAGCCCGTGATCGTCGGCGGGACCGGCTCCCGCGGCGTGGTCACGAGCGCGTCGTACGAAGCACGGCGCTCGGGTGTGCATTCGGCGATGCCGTCGGTCCGCGCCCGGAGGTTGTGTCCCGAAGGGATCTTCCTCCCACCGGACTTCGAGGCGTACCGCGTGCATTCCAACCGGTTCCGCGAGGTGATGCTGTCGTTCACCCCGGTCGTGGAGCCCATCTCGCTCGACGAGGCGTTCCTGGACGTCGGGGGAGCGACCCGGCTGTTCGGGGCGCCACCGGAGATCGCCGGAACGATCCGCGCCGCCGTCCTGGAGGGGCTCGGGGTCACCTGCTCGGCGGGAGTCGCGTCGACGAAGTTCGTCGCGAAACTCGCTTCGGCCCATTGCAAGCCCGACGGTCTCCTGCACGTGCCTGCGACCCAGACCATCGGCTTCCTCGAGCCCCTGCCGGTCGGTCGGTTGTGGGGGGTCGGGGAGAAGACGGCCGATCTGCTGGGGCGCCTGGCGATCAGGACGATCGGCGACCTGGCGAGGACCCCCGAGCAGGTGCTCCAGCGCCTGGTCGGAGAGGCCGCGGCCAGGCACCTCACCCAGCTCGCGCACGGCCAGGACGAGCGCGAGGTGATCCCGTACGAAGCGCCCAAGTCGATCGGTCACGAGGAGACGTTCGATCGCGATCTGGACGACGATGAGGAGATCCTGCGCGAGCTCCTGCATCTGTCCGGACGGGTCGCCGCTCGGCTCCGTGAGGACGGCTACCGCGCGCGTACGGTGACGCTCAAGGCGCGGCTCGCCAACTTCACGACGCTCACCCGGTCGCGCACCGTCCGCGACGCGACGGACGTCGGCGCGGATCTGTACCAGGCGGTCGGCGAGCTCTATCGAGCGCTCCCCGGCACGGCACGGCGCATCCGTCTGCTGGGCGTACAGGCGAGCGGACTCGTGCGGGCCGGCGCGGAGCAGCTCGCGCTGCTCCGCGCCGGCCGCTGGGACGACGTGGAGCGGACGCTCGACCGGATCGAGCGGCGTTTCGGCAGCGGCTCGGCCACCCACGCGACCTTGCTCGACCGGGATCGCGGGCGGCCGCGGTCTCCCGCGGCCGCCCGCGATCCCAACCCCGATCCAGGGTTCCGCCCTTCGGGACAGCCTCCTTATAATCGGTGATGGCGGTCGGATCCCCCACGGCCGGAGGCCACGGATGCCACTGAACGATCACGAACAACGCATCCTCGACGAGATCGAGCGACGTCTCGCTGAAGACGACCCGAACTTCGTCGAGCAGGTCGGTCGCACCGACCTCTATACGCATCACACGCGCGGGATCCGGCTCGCCGCCGTGGGGTTCCTGCTGGGATGCGCGATGCTGTTCCTGATCTACGTCTCCATCTGGATCGCGCTCATCGGTTTCGCCGTGATGGTGTCCTCGGCGCTGCTGATCTACCGCTACCTCGGCCAGCTCGGTCGCGATCAGATCCGCGCGATGCAGGAAGAGGGCGCGTTCTCGATGACCGGGCTGATCGGACGGATCGCCGCTCGCTTCCGACGTTCCTGACGCGTCGTTCCGGGGACGCGACGATCTAGCCCGAGCGGACGATTTCTCACGTATCACTAGCTCGACGGTTGCCACACTCACACGTCGAGGTGTAGAACGAGCCCTCTTCCTCGGGCGCTGACCGTCAGGCCGGAAAGCAGAACGCTTCCCCTCCGATCCGACGGCCCGCCCATGTTTCGGTGGTCGGGTCGGAGAGAGGAACCGAAGGGGCGTACGTCTGCATGGAGGGGTTCACGGCTCATCAAGCTTGCAAATTCACCGGATGCTCGTCACGTCAGCTTCGCTATTGGGACCAGATCGGACTGGTCGAGCCGTCCGTTCAAGGGACCGGGGGTCGTCCGGGCGTGCCGCGGCTGTACTCGTTCCGCGACCTCGTGGCGCTCCGCGTCGTCAGGTCGCTCATCGACGGCGGGATGTCGTTGCAGCGGGTGCGACGGTCATGGGAGTTCCTGAACAAGAAGGCCGGCCTGGACAAACACCTGTCGGAGGTCCAGCTCGTCACCGACGGACAGTCGATCTTCAAGATCTGCCGCCGGGACGGTGAGGTGATGGACGCGCTGAAGGATGGGCAGATGGCGTTCTTCGTCGCGATCGACGACATCGCGACCTCGGTGCACACCAACGTTCGTTCCTTCGAAGAGGATCGGGAGCGATTCGTGCGTGGCCTCCGCGAGGCGGCCGCCCACACGGCGACAGGATCCTGATCGCTCAGTCGCGTCGATAGATCCCGAACAGCCTGCGCCGCAGCGGTGTGGAGTGCCGAAGGTCGCGGATGATCTGGTCGGCATCCGCGGCAGCATCCAGCGCATCGTCGTCGCTCGGCGCGCGTGATCCGTACGCCGCCCGAACCACGCTGCCGGTGAGGCGTTCGAGATGCCCGTCGACGAGGACGTCGGTCGCCTCGACACGCCGGCGGTACTCGAACGGCGTCTCACCCGGTCCGCGACCGAACCCGAGGTCGGCGGCACGCTCCGAGAACACGTCGTACGTCGCCAGGATCAGCGCCCGAGGTTCGCGAGCGGCGTTGTGAAGCTTGCGCCGCCGACGGAACCAGCGGACGAGCGGGATCCCGGCAAGCACCAGAACGCCCGCGACCGCGAGCCAGCTCACGACCGCGCTCGGGGAAACACTGTGGCCCGGTGCGGAGGACGCTGTCCCGGGACTGATCGGCCTGTTGTTGAAGTTGCCTGCCGCACCCTCTCTTCCTTGCACGGTTGGATTCTTGCCGCTGCCCTTGCGGGGCTTGGTCGTTCCCCCCGTTGAACAATTCCCTGTTGACTCTCTACATCCGCCAGTCGAAGAGGAAGACGTCATGTACGTGGCCATCACGGGGTTCGATTTCCCGGGGGTCGGTTCGAACGGAAGCCAGCCGTATCCCTCGAACGGCAC
>WNGI01003608.1_pt1 | contig 28533 bp, 29 predicted proteins | sample 5400621 | NCBI WGS metagenome assembly WNGI01 (sample SAMN13153374, study PRJNA577476) | soil metagenome | isolation source: 20 cm soil or saprolite under Garry oak tree replicate 1 | place: USA:California | collected 2016-06-15
AGCGACGCGCGCCGACGAGCTCGCCCCGGTAACCCCACATGCTTCCGAGCGAGCCCGGCCAGAGCGCCACGGTGCTCGTGGCATTGGCCACGAGCGGCGTTACCCCGAGCGCGACGATCGCGGGAAACGTGAGCAGCGTGCCGCCTCCCGCGATGGCGTTCACCGCGCCGGCCCCGAAGGCCGCCACCAGCGCGAGCGCCCAGCGGAGGATGGTCACGCCGATAGTGTACGTTACCGGCAGCTATGAGTCACGCCCTTCCCGCCCTGCTGCTCGGCGTCTGCATCATCCTCGGGCTGCTGCTCGTCCCCCTGGGCCTCCCCGGGCTATGGGTCATGGTGGCCGGCATCGTCGGCTACGGCTGGCTCACGGACTTCCGCTCGATCGGTGTCGCCACTATCGCCGTCGTGTTGGGCATCGCATTCCTGGGTGAAATCATCGAGGCGTGGCTGGGATTTCGCTTTGCGAGGACGTTCGGCGGCTCGCGCCGGTCGGCGTGGGGCGCGCTGGTCGGCGGGATCATCGGCGCCGTGATGGGTGTGCCCGTGCCCATCCTCGGCAGCGTGCTCGGCGCGTTTCTCGGATCATTCGTCGGCGCGGCGCTGTTTGAGTACTCGCTGTCCCGCGCGCCCCACACCGCCGTCCGTGCAGGGTGGGGCGCAGTGGTCGGTCGCGCGACCGCCGCCGCCGCGAAGGTCGCGCTGGGCATCGTAATCGCCGTCCTCGGTGCAATCGCCGCACTGCGCGGCTGACCCGGCCTCGTCTAGGGCCGTGCTATTACTGGCCGCCGGTCTTCTCCCCGAGCCGGCGGCTCCGCGTCTCGGCCGACGCGAGCCGCAGCGTCAGCGGCCTCTCGTCGCAATCCGCGCTCGCCGCGCCCCACGCGACATCGCTGCGCGCCGAGGCCGGCTACGACATCTCGCCTCGCTGGACCGCGGACGTCTCCCTCGGTGCCGATGTCGGACGGTCAGATTCGACGCAGGCCTTGAGCCGCGTGCTGGGCGCCGGGGCGAGCCACGTGCTGGCGGGCTCGGTGGCGCTCGCGCTCGACGGCAGTGTCGGCCTTTCGGCCGCGTCACCCAAGTGGACACTCGCAGTAGGCGTCGGGACGGCGTTCACGGGGATCTCGCCGGTCAGCCCGTCGTCGTCGCTGCAGCGTCTGAAGAGCGCGTTCGGGGGAGGAGTGAGCCGCGGCAGTGGAGCGGGGAAGGTCGGCTGCCGCTAAGGTGGTGCTATCGGTTGATTAGGCCTCTGCTTTTCTCACGGCCGCGAACGGCACCAGCTTTCGCTCCCGCTCGTCCCACAGGGTGAGCCGGACGCAGCGGAAGCTTTCCCACAGCGTCAACGTCGGGACGTGGCGCAGCTCGGCGTGCTCGTCCAGCGCCTGCTGGAGCCGATAGTTGGGGATGCGGGGGTGCAGGTGGTGGATGTGGTGCAACCCGATGTTCCCCGTGGCCCACTGGAGCAGCCTGGGGAGACGGTAGTACGAGCTGCCCTGCAGCGCCGCGGCGTCGTACGCCCAGCGCGCGTCGTGCTCCCAGTACGTCGGCTCGAACTGGTGCTGGACATAGAACAGCCACACGCCGAGCGACGTGGACAGGAGCGTCACGGGGAGCTGCACCAGCGCGAACTCCCGGAACCCGACGAGCGTCCCCATCAGCGCAATCGACACCGCCAGCCCGACGTCGGTCCAGAAGATGCTGCGCCGCTCACGCGTCCACTCGCGCGGCACGATGGTCGGGATACGGTGACGCACGAAGAAGTGCAGCACGGCGCCGACGCCGAACAACACCACTGGATGGCGGTACACGCGATACTTGAACCGCGCCCAGCGCGACCGCGCGAGGTACTCGTCCACGGTCAGGGTGTCGATGTCGCCGAACCCGCGGTGCTCGAGGTTGCCTGACGTGGCGTGGTGGAGTGCGTGGGTCTTCTTCCAGTAGTGGTACGGCGTCAGCGTGAGCACCCCGAGGATCGAGCCGACGATGTCCGCCGCGCGCGTCGACCGGAAGAACGCGGCGTGGCCGCAGTCGTGCTGGATGATGAACAGGCGAATAAGGAAAAAGGCCGCGGGCACGGCAAGGAGCAGGGTGAGCCAGTAGCCGACGCGGAGGCTCGCGTACATGAGCGCCCACGCGCCGGCGAACAGCGCCGCGGCGGTCGCGAGCTGCCACACGCTCCGCTTGAGCTCGGGACCCTTGTAGCGCGCCAGGCGCGCCGTCCATGCCGCTTCGTTGGCCATTGCCCTACCGGGTCAGGGGTGTCCCAGGGTAATGGAGCCGGGGGGGGAAGTCAAACCGCAGCCGCCGCGCGCCCACGGGTTAGATTGATCTGCGTGAGACCCCATGGGAGGTTGTCAATGGCACCGGTCACAATCGCGCGCTTCGTGCAGGAGCTGGAGAAGCTGAAACAGGTGTCGGACGCCGAAAAGCTCAAGCCGCAGGAGTATGACAGTCGACTCGCCCGGATCATTCAAGAGCTGCGGGAGAAGGGCATCGACGCCGATCGCGCTGCCACCACCGCGGCGCTCGCCGATGCCGCCAAGCGTGGGATCATCACGCCGCCGGTGCAAGCGCACCTGCAGCGCCGGCTGGGACTGACCTAGACGCCCTGGAAGTACTGCTCTTCCCAAGCGACGTCGAACACTTCGTTGCAGTGCCTGCAGCGCAGCGAGGCCAAGCGCTCGGTGAGCGGCACCCGCTCGCGGCAGTTCGGGCAGACCGCGTACTCCGTCACTCCGGGAAACCGGGCCGGGTTCTTGGGACGCGGCACGACGGACCAGCGGTGCGGCGGTATGCTGATGATGTCGAGGAGCGGCCGCGGGACGTCCACGGCTTCGCCGCTGACGTCGAGGAGTGCTTCGCGCGGCCCCAGTTTCTTCACGTGGTACCACGCGCCACGGCGTAGCGGGCGGTCGATGTCCGCTCGCAGCCGGGCCCAATAGCGCTTGGGCGTCACGGCCCCGCTCGTGTCAGGTCCACAGTAACCCTAGCGTTGCAAATTCTTCATTCCATCAGCGTGCCTTGGGGTCCTGCGCGGCGCCCGGCGCGCCAATCAAACGCGCCCGCGGCGGCCGATGCCTGTCACAATAATAGCGCTCGAGGCGGCCGGTGTCCTGCGACTTCTGGTGGGTCACCCAGCGCGCCGTATCCTCGCAGGTTGTGTGGGTCACCCAGTCGTAAAAGTCGCAGCGAGGCCCGCCCATGGAGAGTGCTCGGAGCTTTCGTCGCCCACGTCACCGCATCAGCGGCACGACAGGCTGGCGCACCGTATCCGCCACCAGCGGCAGTTGCGCCTCCGCCATGTCGCGGTTGATCCACGCAACGTGGTCGCCGCACATGATCGCATCCACCGGATAGGGCTGGCCGGCGAACGACTGGCCGTCCGAGGTCGTGACCTGCGTGCCCGGGAAGAAGTACCAGCAGCGCTCGCCGCTCGGATGACTGTGGATCATACCGACCGTCCCGGACCACCCGGCGTCCTCGCACGTCTGGTGAGGGACGACCCGCGTCGGAGTCGAGTGCCTGGGCTCCACGTCGGCCGGCGCGATCCGCCGCACCACGACGGCGCTGCCACGGGTCTCGCCGATCATGCAGCCCATGAACTCGGTGGAATACGAGCGATACTGGAGCGCCAGATAGCGGCGCGCCTGGTCGGACAGGATCAGCTTCCGCACCACCGGGCCGCGAGCGGCTTCGCCTCGCGCCCACGCCGACGCGACGAGTCGCGCGGACTCGGGCTGCAAGGCCAGCAACGCCGTCAGACCCAGCGCCGCGACCACGATGCGGATGATCCGTTTGCGACCTTCGCTCACTGCTCCCTCTCGGTGCGGGCTGAAGTGACTGCCCTCCGCGTACGACGATTCGCAAGACCAATGCCAAACAACGACGTCGAATAGTGGTGCGAACACGCCGCGCGGCGCCGCTTTTTGGGGCATCGCTTTGGCGCGGCCGGTGTGCAAAACCGAAGAATTTGAAAAGAGTGGAGATTCCGGAAGCGGCCGAGTGTTGCGTCGGCATGTCAGCAGATTGCCACAACGGAATAGCGACGCCGCGCCGCTCTGGCGACACCCGCGCCTGCCGACGTATCGTCTCCCGGCCATGGCTCCCGCCCCCGGCCCCGCCCCCGCCCCCGCCGATCTCGTCATTCTCAGCACGCGCGTCGTCACTCCCGAGGGGACCGGGCCCGCCGCGGTCGCGATCTCGGACGGCGTGATCACCGCCATTCGCGACCACGGCGCCGCGCCCGACGCGGCTCGGCGTCTGGACGTGGGGGACGCCGTGCTGCTGCCGGGCGTCGTGGACACGCACGTCCACGTGAACGAGCCCGGCCGGACCGAATGGGAAGGGTTCGAGACGGCGACGCGGGCCGCGGCGGCGGGCGGCGTCACCACCATCGTCGATATGCCGCTGAACAGCGTTCCGGTCACCACGACGACGGCCGCCCTGGAGCTGAAGGCGCGAGCGGCGGCGGGTCATGCCACGGTCGATTACGCCTTCTGGGGTGGCGTGGTGCCGGGCAACACCGACCAGCTCGCGCTTTTGGCCCGCGCGGGTGTGCGGGGCTTCAAGTGCTTTCTCGTCCCGTCGGGGATCGACGAGTTTCCCCCGGTGGCGGAGATGCAGTTGCGGCCCGCTATGATCAGGCTCGCCGGGCTTGAGCTGCCATTGCTGGTGCACGCCGAGCTCCCCGGCCCGATCGCGCGGGCAGCGTCGTCACGCGACAGCGATCCGCGACGGTATGGCTCCTATCTAGCCTCGCGCCCTCGAGCCGCCGAGCTCGAGGCGGTGGACCTGATGCTCGGGCTGTGTCGCGAAACCGGCTGTCGCGTTCACATTGTACATGTCTCGGCGGCCGAAACGCTCGACCGGCTGCGGCACGCCCGGCGGGCCGGCCTCCCGGTCACCGCCGAGACGTGTCCGCACTATCTCACGTTCGCCGCGGAGGAGATCGTGGACGGCGCCACCGCCTGGAAGTGCGCTCCACCGATCCGCGAGCGGAGCAACCGGGATCGTCTGTGGGACGGTCTGGCCGACGGGACGCTCGACTTCGTTGCGAGCGACCACTCGCCCGCGCCTCCCGCGCTCAAGTGTCTCGACACGGGGGACTTCGTGCGGGCGTGGGGCGGGGTAGCATCGCTCGAGCTGGCGCTCGCCGTCACCTGGACCGGAGCGCGCGATCACGGCCGGGACCTGGGAGACCTCGCCCGCTGGTGCGCCGAGCGACCCGCCCGGCTCGCGGGCCTGCCGGGCAAAGGACGGATCGCGCCCGGGTGCGACGCCGACCTCATCGTGTTCGATCCCGACGCGCGCTTCACGGTCCAGCCGGGGCGGCTACGCCAGCGGCATCCCGTCACGCCGTACGCGGGGATGACGCTCGCGGGCGTGGTGCGCCAGACTTTCGTGCGAGGAGTGTGTGTGTATAAGGAAGGGGAATTTCCGACGCAAGGAATCGGAAGATGGGTTCGTTGAACGCCTCGCCGAGCGCACCCTTCAGGGTGTGGACGTGACGCACGAGGGCCTGATCGATCTCGCCGCCGTCCGCGTGGGCGGGCGGGCGCTCGTCGCGTCGGACGAGTTCTTCGCGCCCAGGCACAGCCTCTTGGCACCGGGGCGCCCGGTGTTCATCGAGGGCAAGTACACCGATCGAGGAAAATGGATGGACGGGTGGGAGACCCGCCGCCGCCGCGGCCCCGAGGGCGGATACGACTGGTGCATCATCCGGCTCGGCATCCCGGGCGCGATTCGCGTGGTCACCGTGGATACGACCCACTTCCGCGGAAACCATCCCGCCGCCTGCTCGCTCGATGCTGCGCAGCTGTCGGGCGCACCGGGCGTGAGCGCTCGGGCGCTGCGCACGCTGGACCGCGCGTTCGTGGAGCTGTTGCCGCGCTCGTCGCTCGCCGGCCACACCGAGAACGAGTTCGCCGTCGAGAGTGACGCGGGCTATACGCACGTGCGGCTCAAGATCTACCCCGACGGCGGCGTGGCGCGGCTGCGCCTTTGGGGCGAGGCGCGCCCCGACTGGCGGAGGATCGCGGCGGCGCGGGGCGCCCTCGACCTCGTCGCGGTGGAGCACGGCGGCGTGCCGCTCGCCACGAGCGATCAATTCTTCAGCGAGCCCTTGAACCTCATCATGCCGGGACGGTCCCGCGACATGGGCGATGGGTGGGAGACGCAGCGCCGGCGAAGCCCCGGTCACGACTGGGTGGTGCTACGCCTGGGCCGACGCGGTGTGGTCGAGCGCGTCGACCTGGACACGACCCACTTCAAGGGCAACTTCCCCGAGAGCGCGAGTCTCGAGGGGTGCGACGTAGCGGGAAGGGGCGCGCCGCCGCCCGACGATGCTGCCTGGCGCGAGCTCGTGGCCCGCACGACGCTACGGGCCAACGCGCGCCACCGGCTGGCCGTCCCGCTTGGGAGGCGCGAGCCGGTGACTCATGTGCGGCTGAACATTTTCCCGGATGGAGGGGTGGCACGGCTGCGGGTCTGGGGGAGACTCGTATGACCCCGGCCGCATATCTGAACTCGCTCCCCGTCGCGGCGGCGCGCGCCGCGCTCGGCCGTTGCTGCGGCGCGCGACACTGGGTGGACGCGATGCTCGCCGCGCGCCCGTTCGCGAGCGACGCCGAGCTGCTGGCGACAGCGGAGCGGGTGTGGTGGCGCCTGGGGCGTGCCGACTGGCTCGAGGCGTTCGCCGCGCATCCCCGCATCGGCGACCCGCAAAAGGCCATGACGGACTGGGCGCGGCGCGAGCAGGCCGGAGCGGACGGCGCGGCCGTGGCGACGCTGACCGCGCTGGCGCAGGGGAACCTCACGTACCAGCAGCGGTTCGGGCACGTGTTCCTGATCTCTGCCACGGGCAAGACCGCCGACGAGATGCTCGGCGCGCTGCGCGGTCGCCTCACGAACGATCCGACCACGGAGCTCCGCATCGCGGCGGAAGAGCAGGCCAAGATCACGCGGCTCCGACTCCACAAACTGGTGGTCTCATGAGCGGCATCACGACCCACATCCTGGACATCGCGCGGGGGCGGCCCGCGGCCGGCGTCGCGGTCTCGCTGGCGCGCCGCTCGGGCGACGGTTGGGCCGAGCTGGCCGCGACCCGGAGCGACACCAACGGGCGCGTCCCGAATCTGCTCCCGGGCGACCTGAAGTCTCCCGCCGGTACGTACCGCCTGCGCTTCGACACGGGGGCGTACTTCGCCGCCCTGGGAGTCTCGCCGTTCCATCCGTTCGTCGAGATCGTGTTCGAGATTCGCGATGCCGAGCAGTATCACGTACCGCTGCTCGTCAGCCCGTTCGGCTACACGACGTACCGCGGCAGCTGAGCCGCCCGCTGTGAGCGCCCACCTCGAGCAGTGGCTCAACCTCGCGCTCCGCTGGGCCCACGTGATCACCGGTGTCGCCTGGATCGGCACGTCGTTCTACTTCAACTGGCTGAACAGCCGGCTGGCCCCGCCTCCGCCCGAGCGGCGGGAGCCCGGCGTGGCCGGCGAGCTCTGGTCGGTGCATGGCGGCGGGTTCTACCGCGTCGTGAAGTACACGGTCGCTCCCGGAGAGCTCCCCCGGACGCTCCATTGGTTCAAATGGGAGGCGTACGCCACCTGGCTCACGGGCTTCGCGTTGCTCGTGCTGGTCTACTACCTGGGCGCGGCATCGTTTCTCGTCGATCCCCAGGGGGCCCGGCTGTCACCGGGCGGGGGCGTAGCGGTGGGGGTGGCGACGCTGATCGTCAGCTGGCTGGTGTACGACGCCCTGTGCCGCTCGCCGCTGGGAGTCAGGCCGTCGGCCCTCGGCGCGACGCTGTTCGTGCTCGCCACGGCGCTCGCGTGGGGACTGGCCCAGCTGTTGAGCCCGCGGGCGGCCTACCTCCACGTCGGGGCCGCGATCGGCACGATCATGGCGGCCAACGTGCTCATGGTCATCATTCCCGCCCAACGGGAAATGGTCGCCGCGCTCACCGCGGGTCGCCCTCCCGACCCGGCGCGGGGGCAGCAGGGGGCGCTGCGCTCGCTCCACAACAACTATCTCACGCTCCCGGTGCTGTTCATCATGGTGAGCAGCCATTACCCCGCCACCTACGGCCACAAGCTCAACTGGGCGATCCTCGCGGGGCTATCGGTCATCGGGGTCGCGACACGCCACTGGTTCAACCTGCGGAACGAGGGCCAGAGGAACGTGTGGATCCTCCCCGCTGCCGCGCTTGCACTGGTCGCGCTGGCGCTCGTCACCGCGCCGCGGTCGGGTCCCGCATTGGCGACCGTCGGGGGCGGGGTCTCGTTCGCGGACGTGCGCCTGATCGTCGCGCGCCGCTGCGCCGGGTGCCACTCGAGCGCGCCCACCACGCCGGGGATCCCGGCCGCGCCGCTGGGCGTCCGGCTCGACACCCCGGACGAGATCCGGGCCAACGCGTCCCGCATCCTCGCCGTCGCGGTCGAGGCGCAGACGATGCCGCTCGGCAATTTGACGGGGATGACACCGGAGGAGCGGGCGGTCGTGGGGATATGGATCCGGGCGGGGGCGGTCCTCAGATAGCGATCAGGTGGTACGGTTCGCACGGTTTTGCTTGCGGTTTCCGCCGAGCTTACCTTCATACTGTGCCGGCATCCACAGGAGCGTCGCTTGCCGGTCACGGCGAAGTTGTCACGGAAGTTCTACGAGAAACTTGGGGACGAGCTAGCCAACGAGCTCGTGGAGTGGTTTAATCAAGTGGACGCGACGTACCGGGCTGACCTGCGCGAGCTGAATGAGCTCAACTTCGCGCGCTTTGATGCGAACCTCGGACAGCGCCTCGCCGAGTTGGACGCGCGCTGGGAGCAACGCACCGGTTCGCTCAAGGCTGAGTTGGTCAAATGGATGTTCGTGTTCTGGGCGGGCACGACGCTCACCGTGCTCGGAACGACGATCGCGCTGCTTAAGCTCTAAGGCCCGCTGGGCACTTCCGTTTCCGCGATTGCCCCGCAGTCGAGTGCCCGTCGTACCAGGGTTGAGCGCAGGCGCCGCGCCGCCGGGTCCTCGAGCACACTCCCGGCCGCCTCTGGTTCGAGGCACTCTCGAAAGAAGGTGTAGGCCGCGACGTAGCGCGTCACCAACTGCGCCGGGTGCAGGTCCCATCCGTGGTAGAAGCCGCTCACCAACGAGTGCCGCACGTCCTGCAAGTGCAGCCGCCAGGCGCGGAGCAGCTGGTCGCGCGGCGGGACGGGAAGCACGTTGGTCGAGCCGGCGGACAGAAGGACCCCGGTCCCCGCGAGGGCGACCTGCATGACCTGGCGTGCATGATCGCATGCCGGATGGCGCAGCCCGTGATGAGAAGGTGCGATCTCCAGTGCCGCCAGGTAGTCGTACACGCCGAAGTGCAGGCCCACACAGCGACCGCGCGTCGCGGCCACGAGCGCCGGGAGCGGGCAGCGGCCGTCGGGCCCGAGAAGGGCCCGCGGCGTCTCGACCATCAGCTCGAGGGTGAGGGCACCCGCCTCAAGATGCAGCCGCGACTCGAGGTCTTCGAGCAGCCGCACCAGGACCGTCACTTCCTCGGGGTGCGCCACCTTGGGCAGCGTCACCGTGAAGGGTGCGGGGAGCTCCCCTCCACTGCGTTCGAGCAGCGCTGTCACGAACAGCTCGAGCGTACGGCACGCCCGCGTGGCTCGCTCGGCCGCGAGCGCCTTGATCCGGATGCCGAGGAAGGGCGGCAGGCTGTTTCGCGCCAACCCGGCCGCGCCTTCCGCACCAGCCGACCGCGCCACCCCGTCCTCCTCCGCATCCGAGCGGACGCCGAACCCATCCTCGAAATCGATCCGGAGATCCTCGACCGGCTCGCGCCGGAGCTTCTCTCTCAAGCGCTCGAACACATGCTCGTCGATGTGGCAGTCGAGCGCGGCGGCGAGACCCGCGGCGTCGGGAGCGCAGTCGGCCAGGGCCTTGAGCGCCAGCTCGCCCCACTCGGTCGCGAGTCCCGCCCGAAACAGGTGCGCGCCGACGTACGCCGTATGGATCGGTCGGCGCCCGGGGGCGGGAGTCACGCCCGCTTTCCCCAGAAGTCCCGCAGGTCGTGATACAACACCCGCGCCATCACGTGCGTGCGGTACTGGGCGCTCGAGCGGATGTCGTCGATGGGAGCGACATCCTGCGCGATGGCTGGCAAGAGAGCTTCCGGGGATGCGATTGGGGTGCCGGTCTCGAGCAGCCCCTCGACCGCGGGGCAGCGGCGGATGGTGGGCGCGACGCTGGCCGCCACTACCCGCCAGCCGGCGCCGGAGCGAGTAACCGCCAAACCGACCTTCGCGATCGCCTGGGCGCGCCGTGCACCGACCTTCTCGAACACCTGGTAGGAGTAGCGGCGGCGCGGGATCCGGATCGCCACCACCAGCTGGTCGGGACGGCGCTGCATCTCTTTGTAGCCGGAATAGAACCGGTCCAGCGGGACTTCCTCCCGGCCACGCCGTGACTCGAGCACCACCACCGCGTCGTAGGCCATCAGGACGGGCACGCCGTCGGCGGCGGGCGAGCCGTTGACGATGTTGCCCGCCCACGTGCCGCGTGCCTGGATCTGAATCGCCCCCACCTGACGCGCGGCATGCACGAGCAGTGGAAACTCTTCCCGCGCGCGCCCGTCTCGGATCACGTCCCAGTACGTGGTGAGCCCGCCGAGCATCAGCTCGTCCGCGGTCCAGCCCAGCGCCTTCAGCGGGTCGAGCCGGGATAGGTCCACGTAGGTTCGGTCGTGCGCCTCGCCGCGGATCGGCCAGTGCACCAGCAAATCCGTGCCCCCGGCGATGGGAATGGCGGCGCCGTCGCTCGCGAGCAGGCCCAGCGCCTCGGGGAGATTCGCCGGCATCAGGACTTTCATGCGTCCCCGATGGCGTCTTTGACCGCGTCGATGATCCCATCGTATCCCGTACACCGACACAGATTGCCCGCCATCAGCTCCCGGATCGTGTGCGTGCGCAGCAGGTCCGGGTGCTCGCGGATCCACCAGGCGGTCATCACGACGCCGGGAGTACAGGCCCCGCATTGTGTAGCGCCGGAGCGCTCGAACGGCTCGAGCGACGCCGGGTCCAGCGACTCCACGGTCTCGACCCGCCGCCCGCGCACCTGATAGGTGGGGACCAGGCAGGAGTTCACCGGCAAGCCGTCCAAGTACACGGTGCAGGCGCCGCACTCGCCCTCGCCGCAGCCTTCTTTGGTGCCGGTGAGGGCGAGTTGATAGCGGAGGGTATCGAGGAGTCGGTCGGCCGGGTCGATCTCGATCGCGACCGGGGCACCGTTCAGGGTGAACGAGACCGAGAGTGCGGAGTGTGGAGTGCGGAATGCGGAGTCGACGTTCATATGTCGATCACTCCGCACTCCGCACTCCGAATTCCGCACTCTCCATCAGCTCCATGAGTCTTTCCGGCGTGACGGGGATGGCTCGCGGGTCCGCGCCCGTGGCCGCAGCGATCGCATTCACGATCGCCGGTGCCGGCCCGTCGATCGGCAGCTCGCCCAGTCCCTTGGCACCGCCGGCGCCGTGTGGGTAGGGGTTCTCGAGGAACGCGACACGCACCGACGGGACGTCGTCGGAGGTGGGGATCAAGTAGTTGGTGAGCTGGTTGTTCGCCATCGCCCCGTCCCGCCACTTGCATTCCTCCATGAGCGCCCAGCCGATCCCCTGGACAACGCCCCCCTGCACCTGTCCCCTGGCGAGCGTCGGATTCAGCACTTTGCCCACCTCTTGTACGGCGACGAAATCGATCACGCGCGTGGCGCACGTCCGCAGATCCACCTCGACTTCCGCGACGTAGGCGGCCCACGCGAACGCGCCGTAGGCGTCACCGCGATACGTCTTGTCGTCCCAGCTGATTCCGGGCGGCTTCTCGTAAGTCGCCTCGCCGAACAGCGGCTCCCCCTCCCCGGGGTGCTCCTGGTGCCAGCGGCGTATCGCCTGCTTCACCATCGCGCCGCGTGCCGTGTCGTCGAGGCCGACGCGGCGGCGCAGATCGTCCGCCGCCCGTTCGACCAGTCCCCCCACGATCATGGTGGTGCGCGATGCCACCGTGGGGCCGGAGTTCGGGACCCGTGAAGTGTCGGCTTCGGCGATGGTCACGTCTTCGGGCGCGAGCCCCAGCCGTGCCGCCGCGAGCTCGGTGAACACCGTCAGCGTCCCCTGGCCCATTTCGATGTTGGCGCTCAGCACCTCGACCCCGCCGTCCGGGCGACCCGCTACACGCACGCGCGACTTGAGCGCGACCTCACCGCCGCCCGTGAACCCGGCGCCGTGATAGAACGTGGCCAGCCCCGCCCCCCGGCGGAGCGTCGCGTGGGTCGCGTTGAACACGGCGTGCTCCCGCTGCCTTTCCCGGTAACGGGACAACTCGAGCGCCTGCCCCATCACGGCCAGGCGATCCGTGCCGTCCCGGATCACCTGACCGGTGGCGGTGGTCTGGCCGTCTTTGAGCAGGTTGATGCGCCGCAGTTCGATCGCGTCCATGCCGAGCGTCCGCGCGATCACGTCCATGTGACGCTCGCCCGCGAACTGTGACTGTGGGGCGCCGAACCCGCGGAATGCGCCGAACGGCACGGCGTTCGTGAACATCGCTCGGCCGGTGATGCGCACGTGATCGCACGTGTACGGCCCGGCGGCATGGATGATGGCGCGCGACAGGACGACGGGCGACAGCGTCACGTACGCGCCGCCGTCGATCACCACGTCGATATCCTGTGCCAGGAGCCGGCCGTCGCGCTCGAGCCCGGTGCGGTGCCGCACCAGCGCGGGGTGCCGCTTCGTGGTCGCCGCCATATCCTCGCCCCGGTCGTAAACCAGCTTCACCGGCCGGCCGCCCTTGAGCGCCAGCAGCGCGGCGTGGAGGGCGATGTGCGAGGGGAATTCTTCCTTGCCGCCGAAGCCACCCCCCGTGGGCGTCTGGATCACGCGGACCAGCGCTTCCTCGCGCGCGAGGGCGTGTTGCAGCGCCTTGACCACGTAATAGGGACACTGCATCGAGCCCTTCACCAACAGCACGTCGCCCTCGAGATACGCGATCATCCCCTGGGTTTCCAGGTAGGCGTGCTCCTGGGCGCCGGTCTCGTACGTGCCCGAGACCACGACCGGAGCCTGCGCGAGCGCGCGCTCCACATCCCCTTTTACGATCTGCAGGCGCTTGAGCACGTTGTCGCTGCCGTACTGGATCTGTGCGGGCGTGGGCGGGGCGCGAAAGTCGAGAGCCGGCGGCTCGGGCTCGACCACCACTTCGACCGAGCGCACGGCGCGCCGCACCGCCTCGCGCGATGGGTGAGCGAGCAGCAGCACCGGCTCGTGCACGTGGCGTACGTAGCCGGCGGCGAGCACCGGCTGGTCCTGCTCGATCAGGGCCACGACGTTCGGTCCGGGGATGTCCCGGTGGTCCACCACGACGAACTGCGACCAGTCGATGTCCTTGCCGAATCGGATCGCGCTGACGCGCCCGCGCGCTGCGGGGCTCCGCACCGTCATGCCCCATAGGAAGTCGTCGAGCGGCAGATCGTCGACGTACCGCTCGCGGCCGGTGAGCTTGGCGAGTGCTTCGCGACGCTTCATGGTGGAATTCTGTCGCCTTGCTGCGCTCCCGGCCAGGGCGTAACGTTGCGGACCTTGAGCATGACGCTGGTGGTCACCGTCAACGGCGCGCGCCACGAGCGTGCGGTGGAGCCGCGGCTGCTCCTCTCCGACTTCCTGCGCTTGTCGGACGGCTCGGGGGGAGGCGATGCGCTGCATCCGCTCCAGGCCGCATTCCGCGAGGCGCACGGGCTGCAGTGCGGCTTCTGCACTCCGGGCGTCCTCATGACGCTCGTCCCGTTCCTGCGCGAGCACCCCGATCCCGACGAGCGCCAGATCCGCGAGGCGCTCTCCGGGAATTTGTGCCGCTGTACCGGCTATCAGAACATCGTCGCGGCCGTGAGACTCGCCTGTGGCGCCCCCCCCTCCGCGCGCGCGTAGCGGAATCGGCGAGCGCGTGCGTCGCAACGAGGACGCGCGGCTCCTCAAAGGCCGCGCGCTGTTCGTGGACGACGTGCGGCTCGAGGGGCTGTTGCACGTCGCGTTCCTCCGCAGCCAGCATGCCCACGCCCGCCTTTCGAGCGTCGACGCCTCCGCGGCGCGCAATCGGCCGGGTGTCGTCGCGGTATATACCGCCGCGGACCTGGGCGACTACTGGCGCCCCGGTCCGCTGCTCGTTCCGCCCCCTCCGATCGCCGGTCTCGTCTTCAACCCGTGTACCCAGGTCCCGCTCGCCAAAGACAAGCTCCGCCACGTAGGCGAGCCGATCGCGATGGTCGTGGCGGAAAGCCGCTACCTGGCGGAGGACGCGCTGGACGACATCGTGGTGGAGGCGGACCCCCTTCCCGCCGTGGTGGACCTCGAGGCCGCGCTCGCCCCGGGGGCGCCTCGCGTGCACGACCAGCTGCCGTCGAACCTCGCGGCGCACGCCGTGCAGCGGAAAGGCGATTACGGGCGTGCCAAGGCCCGCGCCCATGCGGTCATCAAGCGGCGGTTCCGCTACGATCGCGGCGCGTCGGCCGCGATCGAGAATCGCGCCGTCGCGGCGCGATGGGACCCGAGCGCCGAAGAGCTCACGGTGTGGGATACCACGCAGGCGCCGATCCCCATCCGAAACGGCCTCGCCCAGCTGCTCGGCCTGCTCGAATCGCAGGTGCGCGTCGTCGCACCGTTCGTGGGCGGCGGCTTCGGGCCCAAGATCATGATGTTCTACCCGGAGGAAGTGCTGGTGCCGTGGGCGGCCATCCGGTTGGGCCGCCCCGTCAAATGGACGGAGGACCGTCAGGAGAACTTCTTCGCCACCACGCAGGAGCGCGGCCAAATCCACGACGCCGAGCTCGCGGTGACGAAGGATGGCAAAATCCTCGGCGTGCACGACGTGTTCCTGCACGACACCGGCGCCTACGATCCCTACGGCCTCACGGTGCCGATCAACAGTCAGTGCACCCTGCTCGGGCCCTACGACATCCCCAGCTACGAGAGCGAGTTCACCGCGGTCTTCACGAACAAGCCGATCGTCACGCCCGTGCGCGGCGCGGGGCGCCAGCACGGCGTGTTCGTGATCGAGCGCCTGTTGGACTTCGCGGCCAAGGAGCTGGGCATCGACCGTGCCGAGATTCGTCGCAAGAACCTGCTCCGGCCCGACCAGTTCCCGTTCAACAACGAGATCCTGTTTCAGGACTCCGCGCCCCTCACCTACGACAGCGGCGACTACGAGCCCGCACTCGACGAGGCCCTCAACGCCATTGATTACCGGCGCTTCGTGCACGAGGAGCAGCCGCGGCTGCGGGCGGCCGGACGGCACGTGGGGATCGGCGTGGTGTGCTATGTGGAGGGGACCGGGATCGGGCCCTACGAGGGTGCGCGCGTCACCGTCGAGCCGAGCGGGCGGGTCCGCCTGGCGACCGGAGTGGGGACGCAGGGGCAGGGCCACTTCACAGTGTTCGCCCAGATCGTGGGCGACGTGCTCGGCGTGGACGTGACGCAGGTACACGTGAGCACGGGCGACACGCGGGAGTTCCATTGGGGCACGGGCACGTTCGCGAGTCGCGGCGCGGTCGTGGCAGGTAGTGCATGCCACGCGGCCGCGGTCCGAGTCCGCGACAAGGTCCTCGCGCTCGCGAGCCGCGAGCTCGGAGCCGCGCCGGGCGACCTCGTGCTCGATGGTGGGCTGGTTCACCGGCGCGGTGACCCGGAGGGCGGCATCGCCCTCGGCGCGCTGGCGCTGAAGGCGAATCCGCTGCGCGGCGCCGTGCGGCCCGGCGCCGAGCCCGGCCTCGAAGCCACGGCGTACTTCGGGCCGGACCGCGGCAGCACGGCGAACGGCGTCCATGCGATGGTGGTCGAGGTGGACCCGGAGACGGCGCAGGTCGAGATCAAGCGCTATGTCGTGGTGCACGACTGTGGGCGCGTGATCAATCCGATGATCGTGGAGGGCCAGATCCACGGCGGCGTGGCGCACGGCATCGGGAACGCGTTCTACGAGCAGCTCGCATACGACGACGAGGGGCAGCTGCTCAATGCTTCCTTCATGGACTACCTGCTCCCCACGGCGACCGACGTGCCGAACGTCGAGACCAGGCACCGCGAGACGCCTTCGCCGTTGAACCCCATGGGAGTGAAGGGCGTAGGTGAAGCCGGCGCGATCCCCACCGGCGCGCTGTTCGCGCAGGCGGTGGAGGACGCACTCGCGGATGCGGGGCTCGAGATCTGCGAGATCCCGCTCAGCCCAAACCGCCTGTACGAACTGATGAGTGCAGCTCGCTCCCCCTCTCCGCATCGCGGAGAGGGGGATGGGGGGTGAGGACGATGAAGCCCGCACCCTTCGCCTACTTCGCCCCGGCCACGGTGGACGAGGCCCTGGCGCTGCTCGCACGGCACGGCGGCGACGCGAAGCCGCTCGCGGGCGGGCAGAGCCTCATTCCCGCGATGAACTTTCGCCTCGCCCGTCCCGCCGTGCTCGTGGATCTGAACCGGATCGCGGAGCTCGCCTACGTGCGCGCGGACTCGGGCGTGTCGATCGGGGCGATGACCCGCCAGCGGGCGGTCGAGCGGAGCGACGTGGTCGCGCGCTCGGCACCGCTCCTCGCCGAGGCGATGCCGTCGATCGCGCACCCGCAGATCCGGAATCGTGGCACCGTCGGAGGCAGCATCGCGCACGCCGACCCGTCTGCCGAGCTCCCGGCCGTCATGCTCGCCCTCGAGGCCCGCTTTCGCGCGAAGAGCGCCACGGGCGAGCGCTCGATTCCCGTGGGGGAGTTCTTCAAGGGCATGCTCGAGACGGCGCTCGAGCCGGGCGAGCTGCTGGTCGAAATCGCCGTCCCGCCGCTCCCCGCCCGCAGCGGCACGGCGTTCCTCGAGATGGCGCGCCGGCACGGCGACTACGCGCTGGTAGGGGTCGCGGCCGTCGTCACGCTCGACCCGCGCGGTCGGTGCAAGACAGCGCGGCTCAGCATGCTGAGCGTGGGCGATGGGCCGGTACGCGCGACCGAGGCCGAGAGGGTTCTCGCCGGCCAGACGCCGTCGGAGGAGCTGCTGCGGGCCGCAGCCGACGCGGCGGCCACGCGCGACGTGGACCCGCCGTCCGACATCCACGCGTCCGCCGCTTATCGCCGCCAGCTCGTGGCGGTGCTCACGCGACGGGCGCTCGGGCGGGCGTTCGAGCGCGCGGGGGCAGCCTGAATGCGGAATGGGGAGTGCGGAATGCGGAGTAGCAGTGGAAGGTCGGCCTGCGGACTCGACGCTTGTGGATCAACTCCGCATTCCACATTCCGCATTCCGCACTGTCATCCACTGGAGGGTTTCCCGCGATGAAGATCTACGACCTGTCTCAACCGCTTAACGAGCGCTCCTCCTTCTGGCCCTACTACCCGCCGTTCGAGGTCAAGTACATCAAGCGCAAGGCCGAGCACGGCGTGAACGCGCAGTACATCATGACGTCGAACCATATGGGCACCCACCTCGACGCGCCGCGCCACTTCGTCACGGCGGGCAAGACGATCGACGAGCTGCCGCTCGAGTGGTTGTGCGGACCGGGCGTGATCGTGGACCTGCGCGACGAGATGGACGAGCTGGCGGTGTACACCCCGCAGATGATCGAGCAGCGAGTCCAGGTGAAGCCGGGCGATCTGCTGCTGCTGCACACGGGATGGCACCGCTACGCGGACTTCGGCGCCACCCCGGACGAGGAGCGCTATTACCACTATCACCCCGGCGCGCACCCCGATCTGGTGCCGTGGCTCTTGGAGAAGAAGATCCACGTGTGGGGCGTCGACTGCGTCTCGACCGACCATCCGATGAATCTTCCCATAGGACGCTTTCTCGGAAAAGGCGCCCACGGCCAGTGCGACAAGGTGCGTGCCAAGGCCGAGCAGAAATTCGGCGGCAAGGCGGCGGTCGATAAGATGTTCCCCGACTCCGCCTACCAGCTCACCCACAACGCGCTGTTTCCCAAGGACTGCATCCACATCGAGAACCTGGGCGGTGAGATCGAGGCGCCCGAGCTCCAGAACAAACGGCTCATCGTCGGCTGCTTCCCCTGGAAGTTCAAGGGAGGAGAGGCCGCGTTCTGCCGCACGGTCGCGTTCACGGGAGAATGGAAGATCTAGCGGATCGCTCCGCCACCGAGCTGGCGCGGCTCGTCGCGTCGCGCGAACTCTCGCCGGTCGAGGTCGTCGAAGCGTGCCTCGCGCGGGTCGAGCGTTGCAATCCCGCCGTCAATGCCATCGTGACCCTCAACCCCCGCGCGCTCGACGACGCCGGCGAGCTCGAGCTGCGGCTGGTGCGCGGCGAGGAAGTGGGTCTGCTCGCGGGCCTGCCGGTCGGCATCAAGGACGTGACGCCCGTCGCCGGCCTCCGCACGACGTACGGTTCCCTCCTCTATCGAGACCACGTTCCCACCGAGGACGCGCTGGTCGTGCGCCGGTTGCGTGACGCGGGCGCGGTGATTCTCGGCAAGACGAACTGTCCCGAGTTCGCCGCGGGCGCGAACACCTTCAACGACGTGTTCGGCCGGACGCGCAACCCGTGGGACCCGACGCGCAGCGCCGGTGGCTCGACGGGCGGCGGTGCGGCGGGCCTCGCCACCGGCATGATCGCGCTCGCCGAAGGGACGGACCTGGGCGGGTCACTGCGTATTCCCGCGTCGTTCTGCGGGGTAGTGGGGCTGAGGCCGTCGGTCGGGCTCGTTCCGACCTATCCGACGGACTGGGCATGGGACACGCTCCAGGTCGAAGGCCCGGTGGCGCGCACCGCCGAAGATGTGGCCCTGATGCTTCAAGCCGTCGCGGGGCCGAGCCCGCTGTCGCCCCTGTCGCAGCCTACCGCCGGTCGCAACTTCGTGGCAGCGGCCGCCCGTGGCCCGGCGCACGGCCTGCGGGTTGCCTACTGCCCCGACATCGCCGGGATTGGGATCGATCCCGCCATCGAGCGGGTGTGCCGCCGGGCGGCCGTCGGGCTCGGCGAGCTCGGCGCCGAAGTCGACGAAATCGAGCTCGACCTGTCGTTCGGGCGGAAGGCGTTCCTCGCGCTACGCGGGCTGTGGTTCGTCGCGCAGATGTTCCCGCGGATGGAGCACCTCGACCGGTTCGGAGCCAATGTGGCGGGGAACATTCGCGCCGGGCTCGACGCGACCACCCGTGACCTCGGCGCCGCGGAAGCGGCACGCGGCCGCATGTGGCACCTGTTTCGCGAGTTCTTCGGGAAGTTCGACCATCTGCTCACGCCGTGCATGGCGGTCCCGCCGTTCCCGGTGGACCAGAACTATCCCGACACCGTGGCCGGCAAGAAGATGGAGACGTACGTGGACTGGATCGCGCCCACGTTCGTATTGAGCCTCACCGGCCTCCCGGTCGCTTCGGTGCCGTGCGGGCTCGATCCCGACGGCCTGCCGGTGGGCCTGCAGATCGTCGGCAAGCCGTTCGGGGAGGAGGCGCTGCTGGCCCTGGCGGCCCAGGTCCAGCGGCGCCACCCCATCGGCCGTCCGCCCCTCGCTTAGAGCGTTCCGTTGACCTTCTGCAGCGCGTCCTTGCGCACGAGCGCGAAGCCCAGGGCGTTGAAGTTGTAGTCGGCGATCTCCCGGAACAGCTGCTTGGCCCGTGCGGAGTCGCCGGCGCCCTCCGTGGCGACCGCAAACTGATACTTGATGTACGGGTCCAACAGATTGCCCTGCCGCAGGTGTGCGGCCGCTTCATTGTACTTGCCCTGATAGAGCGCGATGAATCCCGCCAGCTGGTGCATCGGCTCGAGCTTGCGCGGGTTCGCGTCGGGGGCGAGCAGCTGGGTAATGCGATCGGCCTGCTTCTGGGCCGACGCATAGTCCCCGCGGCGTGCCGCGGTCCACCCTTCGAGGTACGCGATCTGTGCCTGTTGCCCCCGCTTGAATGCTGGGTTCCCCGCCTCGTCCGCTTGCTGCATCAGTAACGGTTCGAGCTGCGTCAACGCCTGCTCCGCGGCCGCGCGGTTACGGGTGTGAGTCGCGATGACGACGACGTTCGTGAGCGCGGCGACCTTGTTGGCCTTGGGATCGGGGACCCCCAAGCCGTCGACGGACGCGACCAGCCGATTGAGCTCGTCGATCGCCGCCGCAGGATCGCCGGCGTACACGCTCACGTAGGCGCGGAACGGAGCGTAGGCGGCCTTCTCGTTCGCCCGGCCCACGGCCATGGCGGAATCGTAGTCGGCCCGTGCTGCCGCGTAATCGCCCAGGAACGTGTTCGCGTGTCCCGCCTTCACGAGCAGCACGGCACTGCGGGGTTCGAGCGCGTGGCCCCGCAGGTATTCGTCGCGTGCTTTCTCGAGGTTGCGCTGCGCCCGATAGGCATCGCCGACGAGGAGGTGCGCATTGGCCTCACCCGGCGCCAGCGCCTCTGCCTCCTGCATGTGCGCGAGCGCCTTCGTAAAGTCGTGCGGCTCACCGAAGATGTAGTCGTTCCCCAGGGTGGCGTGCGCCACGTACAGCTTGGGCGAGAGCTCAAGGGCCTTCGCAATCGAGACACGCGCGTCCTCGTTTTTGTTCAAGCCAGTCTGGGCTCCGGCAAGAGCGAGCCAGGCACGCGGACTCTGGGGGTATTGCTGGACCAGTTGCTGCCCCAGCACCAGTTGACCCGCCAGGTCGTTGTCGAACCCTTTTCGGGCCATCTGGATCTGGAGCCGCTCGGCGTCGGACGCGCCCGCGGCGTGCTGCTCGGCGAGCGCGAGGTTGCTCTTGAACTCTGCGAGCGAGTTCGCCGTGTTCGCGACGTTCAGGTACCCGAAGGCGAACGCCGGATCTGCGGCGACCGCCTCCTTGAAATGCGCATTCGCATCGATGAACCGGGCCAGATCGAACTCCCGTTGGCCCCGGAGGAAGTGGTCCCGCGCCGCCGCCGAAGACGTGGTGATGGGGTGCTTGATCACCGCGCTCGTGATAGGATCGAGCGCGGACCGCGAGTCTTGCGCCGCGGCGTGGGAGTAGGAGCCGCAGAGCGCAAGCACCAGCACCGCACGCACGGACGCGTGGCTGACACACAGCATGGTCGCCTCCGATGTGGGGAGTGTAGGTGAACGCTGGCGGCAGGCGACCGGAGGTCGGGAACGTTCCCTGAGGAGGCCGAACATGCCGCGCCGTCGTGGACCCCACAAGAGGAGCCGCCGAAGCTTGACAGCTCCTTGACACTCAAGGGCCGAAGAGCTTCGCGACCTCGGGCTTCGTGACCTTTCCCATGGCGTTGCGTGGCAGGGCGGGCACCGAGCGGAGGGCGCGCGGGATCTTGTAGGGTGCGAGCCGCTCCTTGGCCCAGGCCTGCAGCGCGGCGAGGGTCAGGTCCGCCTCGCCGCGTGGCTCGACGGCGGCGCAGACCCGTTCGCCCCACTCGGGGTCCTCCACGCCCACCACCGCGCACTCCGCGATCGCCGGATGGGTCCGCAGTACTTCCTCCACTTCGAGCGCCGACACCTTGTAGCCGCCGGTCTTGATGATGTCCACGCTCGAGCGCCCGAGGAGCCGGTAGCTGCCGTCTTCGACGACGGCGACGTCGCCGGTGCGGAACCAGCCGTCCCGGAACGCCGCCCGAGTCGCCTCCGGCCGCCGCCAGTACTCGAGAAACACCGAGCCCCCGCGCACCTCGATCTCCCCCGGTGTGCCACCGCCGCCGGGCACCGGGCGCCCTTCCTCGTCCACCAGCCGCACCTCCACGCCCGGCAACGGCGTGCCGACGAGTCCCGGTCGCCGCTCCCCGTGCAGCGGATTGGACAGCGCCATGCCGATCTCCGTCATGCCGTAGCGCTCGAGCAGGACGTGGCCGCTGATCTCGCGCCAGCGCTCGAGCCGCGCCACCGGCAACGGGGCGGAGCCCGAGACCATGAGTCGCATCCGGGGCCGGGCGCAGCCCGCCGACCAGGCGCGGCGACGCTCGGGCGGGGCGGCCTCCCAGGCGCTGATCAGCCTCGCATAGATGGTGGGCACCGCCATGAACAGTGTGAGGTCGCCGGCGGCGATCCGGGCCCAGACCCGCTCCGCGTCGAATTTCGGGAGCATCTCGCAGCGCGCGCCGGCCCACAGCGCGCACGTGAGGACGTTGACGATGCCGTGCACGTGGTGGAGCGGGAGCACGAGCAGGATCCAGTCATCCGCCCGCCATTCCCAGGCGCTGACGAGACTCGTCACCTGCGCTGCGATGTTCCCGTGTGTCGTGACCACGCCTTTGGGCTTACCCGTCGTGCCGCTCGTGTAAACGATCATGGCCCGGCGCCCCTCCGCCAGCCGAGGGAGCGGGGAGCGGGGAGCGGTACCCATCGCGTGAGCCGAGGAGACGGTGCGCACCCAGGACGGGAGTTTCATCGTCCCGATGACGGCGGCGAATTCCGCATCCACCACTACGGTCTCGGCTTCGGCGTCGCGGATGACGTACTCGAGCTCGGCGGGAGGGTGCGAGACGGCGAGCGGGACGGCGACGCCGCCGGCGCGCCAGATCCCCCACTGGATCGCCACGTAGTGAAAGCCCGGAGGGGTGAGAAACGCGACTCGGGCTTCCGCCAGGTCGTCGCTTCCGGCGAGCAGGCACTCGGCGACGCGCGCCGAGGCGTCGAGCAGGTCGCGATAGCGGAACGTGCCTTCCCGGGCGATGATCGCCGGCCGGTCGCCATGCCCCCGCGCACGGGCGACGAGGGACAGCTCTGTCAGAGGCGAGCCTCGATCCGTTCGCGGACGTTGCGTGCCAGGAGGATCCGTACGGTCATGGGTTCGCTTGCGAACAGTATGCGGCCATACAGGATTCACTACGGTGCCCTCAGTCACAATAGAGAGCGACAGTGAGGCCGGGAGCTACGCTGCAAGCGATTGTATCACAGCGCGTTGGGCAACCGCCGTGTTCTGACTTCGTGTTAAAGGCGCAGCGCCAGCGGCGCGGCGGGAACTCGCCCCCGCCGTAGTTCATTACTGAACTATCATACACTGGGGACGTGGGGATGCGGTTGAGCAGCGTCGTATACCAGGTGGGGGCGGCTATAGTGATCGCGCAAGCGGGGGCCGCCGTTCAGGCTCCGGTCTTCCAACCGCTGCTCGCCGACCCGAAGGAGCCGCGCTTCTTCGCCGGATATCTCTGGGCTCGCTCCCCGCGGCTCGCGTCACGGCTCGGAACCGTAGGGTTCGGACAGACGATCGGGCTGTTACGCGGGCGAGACTGGCAGCTCGGGATCGCGGCCGGCGTGTTTTCCGAGTTCAACATGGAGTCTTCGACCACCGACCTGCTCAATACCGATTACCTCGTCGGCCTGCCGCTCACGTATCGTCACGGTTCCCTGGCCACGCGACTGCGGTTGTATCACCAGAGCTCCCATCTCGGCGACGAATACATGGTCCATACCAACGCCCGGCGGATCGACTTGACGTTCCAGGCCGTGGAGCTGCTCGTCGCGAGCGAGACGGCGCGCTGGCGCGTGTATGGCGGCGGGGACTACGTCTTCGCGCACCGACCGGCCGATCTCAAGCCTGGTGTGCTCCACGGCGGCCTGGAATTCCGTCAGCCCGGCTCGTTGCTGCGCCTCGGCCGGGTTACTGCCGGCCGCCTGGTGGCGGGGCTGGACGTCAAGTCGATGCAGGACCGCGGGTGGCAGCTGGGGTGGAGTATGGTGACCGGGCTCGAACTGGGCGATCCCCTGGCCGATGCCGGATCCGGCTGGCGCTGGAGCGTGTTGCTCAAAGCCTACACCGGGCCAGCGCCGTACGGCGAATTTTACCGCGACCACGTCTCGTCGCTCGGCGTCGGTGTCGGGTTCACGCTCTGACGGCTGGCCCGCCGGCTTCACCGGTGGGCGGGCGGAAACAGCGTATCGAACAGGGCGGTGAGGCGGGCGCGTAGCGCCTCCGCTGCTTGAGTGGGCGCGCGCCGCGGGGCGCCGACCGGCTCGACGCCACGCAGCACCGTGCCGCGCGTCGCGTCGATAACCTGCACGTGGAAGCGAACCGAATCCCCTTCACTGTAGTACGCCCCCGATACCACGGTCCCCGCCCCGGTGCGGGACGCCAGGGCTCGAATGTCCGCGGCGTCGAGATGGCTGGCGGCGGCGCCGGGCACGACTTCCAGCCCACCGCGGCGAGCCAGGGCCTGCGTGAGCCAATCAGCAGCGATGTGACCGAGCGGGGCGAGGGTCGGATCCCCCGAGAGGTCTTCGAACCCTGCGACGACGACGCGCCGCGGGTCGAGCGCCGGCGCGCGATTCCCGAGCAACAGCACGCCGGCGGTGCCGAGCGCTGCGGCCGTTGCGCCACCGAGCAGCAGCGCCTTTCGGCCAACCCGTGGCAGCCGCAGGCGCAGCACCGGCCGCCGGCTCACCGCGTCCCGGAGGCCGGCCGCGAACTGGTCGACCGATGCGTAACGGTCGTCGGGCTCCGCCGCGAGCGCGTGAGCGATGGTCTCCTTGATTGATCGCTCACTCCGGTGGCTGACGCGTTGGGCCCGCAACACCGTGTCGAGGGCCGTGCCGCCGCGCGGCGTCCCGCCGGCGAGCCCCACCAGCGGCGGCTCACCGACCAGCATCTCGTAGAGCACGCCCCCCAGGCTGTACACGTCGGTGCGCGCATCGATGGCGCGGCTGCCCATCAGCTGCTCGGGGCTCATATAGGCCAGCGAGCCGACGGCGTGGCCCCCGGTGAGTGTGTGGCCGCCCGCGGCGCTCACCGCGCGCGCAATGCCGAAGTCGGCCACCCAGGCGTGGTCTCCGGACAGGAGGATGTTTTCCGGCTTGATGTCGCGATGAATGATGCCCTGGGCGTGCGCGTACGACAGTGCATCGCCGACTTCGAGTGCGATGCGCACCGCCTCCTCGAGTGGCAGGCGTTGCTCGCGCTCCAGGCGGGCCCGCAACGACTCGCCCTCGATGTACGGCATCACGTAGTAACACAGCCCCTCGGGCCCATCCGGCACGAAGAGGCACTCGTCCGCGGCGAGAATCGGCACGATGTGGGGGTGACTGAGCCGCGACGTGAGCTCGACTTCCCGGATGAAGCGCTCGCGAAACTCGGAGGTCGAGACGTCGGGGTTCATCACCTTCACCGCCACCTTGCGCGGCGGATGGCGCTCGGCCGCCAGGAACACGCGCGCCATGCCCCCGGCCCCGATCTCCCGTTCGACGGTGTAGTGAGGGGCAAGGCCCGCCCGCAGGGCGCCTAAGACATCGAGCATGGGCGGCAAGCTAGCGCGGCCAGCCACGCGCCGCGACAGCGCGGCTCAGGTTCGGTCGGTCCATTTCTCGAGCGCATACCCCGCCTGATACCAGGCGCGAATACCCCCCAGCAGCGCGGCGACCTTGCGCTCGTCGTATCCCGCCGCGATCAGCAGTCGCGCCGCCCGGGCGCTTGTGCGCTCGTCCACTCACGCGCAGTAGAAAATGAGGATGCGATCGGGCGGCAGCGAGCCCACCGGCAGCTGCCCATGGGCCGCCTCGATAATGGAAAGCGGCAGTGACACAGCGCCCGCGGGGTGCGCGTTCTCAAACAGCCGTGTGTCGCGTGCATCGACCAGCACGCCCCGACCGGCCGCGATCAACTCGTGCGCCTGCACCGCCGTGAGGCGCGACACCGCCGGCCCCTCGTCCGGAGCGGCGTTCGGCGGGTCGTGTGCCAATGGTGGCGTCATGCCTTCCTCCCCCCGTTGGAGAACCGTTCATCACTGAACAAATGACCCGGGGGGTCACCAAAGTTCCCCGGGAACTTTTCTAAAATACAGTTCATTCATGAACTGTCTACCGTCGTCGAGCGATGTCTGTACCCCGAACCCTTTCTCTTTGTGGAGGAGTTTATGTCGACGCGTTCGTTGTCCCTCGTCACTGCGGTGCTCGTTGGGGCGCTCACCCCCCCCGCGCTCCGCGCCCAGACCAGCACCACGTCCCCGGCGCCGTATCACTCCTGGTCCGATCGCTTCACCCTCGGTGGTGCGTTCGGCGGCCTCTCGGGCGCCGCCAATTTGAACACCGTGGGCACTGCGGACTGGCGGCTGGGTTGGATCGGGTCGATCGACGGAACCGTGTGGCTGCACCGGAATGTCGGCATTCGCGCCAGCGGCAGCTGGGCGCAGGACAGCATTCGCGGCGCGGCGCTCACGGGCCGCGGCAAGTTCAACAAGTTCAACTATGACGCAGACCTGGTGCTGCGGTATCCCATCGAGGCAGGCTCCGCCACGTTGACCCCTTACCTGCTCGGCGGAGCGGGCGCCATCAGCGTGCATCAGCTCGACGCCAGCGACACCTGGTCCAAGTTCGCCGGCAACTTCGGCGCGGGCCTCGAGTACCGTTTCGGGCGCGTCGGCATCCGGGCGGAGGGTCGCGACTTCGTCTATAAGTTCGACCGCTACGGGTTCGACAAGACTCAACACGACATCGCCTGGCAGGGCGGACTCACACTGACGTTCTGAGCCACATCACACTGGCCGGCGCGCGGTTTCGGCGCCGGCCAGTGTGACGCGGGTGAGGTGTGGAGGAAGGCGATGCGAATGAAAGCATTGGCTGCTGCCGTCGTTATCATGCTTAGCCCTTGTCCGGAGCTCCGCAGTCAGACGCCGGTGCGTCCCGTCGACGACGGCTTCCCGCGCTATCCGGTCGCATCGGTCGAGACACAGTACGCAGGGTTGTGGCGCCAGCGCGCGCAGCATCCCTATGTCTGTCTGATCGGCCGGGTCGCTCTCGATTCGAGCGCCGCCACCTATGTGCAGGTGGACAGCCTGCGCCTGGCGGACGAGCCGTGGACCACGTGTAACGATCCCGCCGTGATGGGGGTGGTCAAGATGGTCGACGAGATTCCGCCCGGTGTGACGGTGGAAGCCTGGGGGGAGACGATGCTGCAGCAGCTCGTCGCGGTGGCGCTGCGGCAGCCCAACTGGCGGATCATCGGCCTGATGTTCGCGATCGCCACCGTTACCATGCCCGACACCACCGCGGTGGACGTGCCGGGGAGCAGTTCCCTCGGGCAGTCTCTGGTGCCCGCCTTCCTGTGGTTGCCGCGGACAGCGGACAACGTACGCGTCTTGAATCAGCTCATCCCGTCGAGCACGGAGCGGTGATCCCGGCGTAGCTCCCGCGTCCGCCCACCCCCCGGTCGGGTAGTGCGGCGCCACCCATACGGGCGGGATGCAGCATGGCAAATAGAGTAGCGGGAACCTTCGCAGCCACGTAGTTCATTACTGCACTATCGGTTCGGTGGTCGTCACCTTCAACGACGGGTGTTCGTATGAAGCATTTGATCAAACCAGCCCTGTGGGCCGCTGCCGTTGCGGTCGCACTGCTCCTTATTGTTGGTGCGGCGGCGGCGCGCCGGCGCACTCCGGTGGCCAGTGCTCCTCCGCCGGCGCCGGAAGTATCGGTTCTCACAGTAGTGCCTGAGACCGTGCTGGCGCGGTACGAGTACGTCGGGCAGGCCGCCGCGTCGCGCTCGGTGGAGGTTCGCTCGCAGGTGACCGGCGTGATCGTCGCGCGGCCCTACGCCGAGGGCACGGACGTCGCGAAGGGAACGCTGCTCTTCCGAATCGATCCGACCACGTACGAGGCGGCGTACCGCAGCGCCCAGGCCCGGCTCGCCAACGCGGACCGCACGCTGGCGCGGCTGAAGCCGCTCCTGGCGGCGCGCGCGGTCGCACAGAAAGATGTCGACGACGCGCAGCAGGCGTTCGACCAGGCGCAAGCGGCGGTCGATCAGACGAAAAAGGACTACGAGGACACGTTCGTGCGCGCCGAGATCTCGGGGCGCGCGGGACGTGCGCAGCTGGAGCTCGGCGCGCGGGTGACCGGTCCGGGTGACCTGCTCACGACGGTGGAGCAGGTGGATCCGATCTACGTGAACTTCAGCCCGTCCGACGAGGACCTGCTGGGCCTGCGGCGCGACATCGCCGACGGGCGGCTGCTCCTGCCGCCCGGGCCCCGCGCCCTCGCCGTTCGAGTCGCGCTGGCGGACGGCAGTCTCTTGCCCGCGGCGGGCGAGCTGAACTTCGCCGATCTGGCTGTCCAGCCGGCGACCGGCACACTGCAGCTGCGCGCACAGCTCAAGAACCCGCAGCACGCCCTGCTCCCCGGGCAGTTCGTGCGGGTTCGCCTGCTCGGCCTCAAGCGGCCGAGTGCGATTCTCGTCCCGCAACGCGCGGTGCAGCAGGGCCTGACCGGGGCGTTCGTGTACGTGGTGGGCGACAGCGATAAGGTCGCGGCCCGCAACGTGGTGGCCACCTCCTGGGACGGCGGCTCGTGGCTCGTCGAGCAGGGGCTCCAGGTCGGCGATCGGGTGGTCGTCGACGGGGTGCAGAAAGTCGCACCCGGGCAGCCGGCGCGGGCAGTGGCCTATCGACCGGCGCTTGACAGCGCCGCGACTGAGGTGCACGACAGTACGCTGATCGCTCCTCCCGCCGTCCCCCTTCGGATCAGGAGTCGCCCGTGAGCGACGCGCCGCAGATTCGTAACCTGTTCATTCGACGCCCGGTTTTCTCGGCCGTCATCTCGATCGTGATCGTGCTGCTCGGGCTCTTCTCGGTCACGAGGCTCGCCGTCGAGAGCTATCCACCCCTCAC
>WNGI01000940.1_pt1 | contig 28522 bp, 31 predicted proteins | sample 5400621 | NCBI WGS metagenome assembly WNGI01 (sample SAMN13153374, study PRJNA577476) | soil metagenome | isolation source: 20 cm soil or saprolite under Garry oak tree replicate 1 | place: USA:California | collected 2016-06-15
AGTCAAGCGGCCGTGCGGGTACCGCCGAAGCTCCAGGACCCTTCTCGGCACTTCGCGTGGTGGATACGCCGACACGATCGATCCACGAGATCTCTCGGCTCACCGACGGCAGCCAGTACTGGCCGGCGGGATGGGATCGGGTTTCGAGGCTGGCGGGCGCATGCGTGTACGGCTCGGACGGCACGGGCATCGCCTGGGCCGTGGTTGGCGAGGACGCGGTCGGAGCGCGGGTTCCGATGGGTGATGGGCTTCCAGCACTCACGATCGTCGCGAACGGAAACGACGTGCTCGGTGTCATGAAGAGCACCGTCATTCGCGTCTGGACGCTCGCCTCCTACACGCAACACCTCGAGTTCGGAGCCGTCTCCGGCGAACGCATCTCCTTCGCGCGCTGGAGGCCCAGCGCTGACGACATCGTCGTGCTCGTCGCGGATCGCCTCGAGCTCTGGCCGAAGGGCGGCGGCGATCGCCGGGTCATGACTCGCGGGCTCCCGTCCGCAAAGGACCTCCTCGTCAGCTCCGATGGGGCGCTCGCGTTCGTTACGTTCGACGGAGGAGTCAGCGCGACGGCGATCGATCTCGCGAGCGGCCGCACCATCGCGCTGCCGATGTCCGGCACGCAGATCGTCGCGGCCGTTTCGTTTCGCTAGCCACAAGTCCCGAAGCCTTGACGGGCGACGAGTCGTGTTGAACGACGCCCGTAGACTGCCGCTGTGGATCGGCCCACGCTGGCGCGGCCCGTGTGGCGTCCGCTCCCGCGGCGAAATTCGAGAGCTCTCGCAGTCACCGCCGCCGCGGCCATCGTGGTCTCCGGCGTGATCGCACTGTTCAACGCGACGTGCCTCGATCTGGTCGTGGCGTCCTCGAACGAGAAGTTCCAGCTCCTCGCTGACATCGCAAAGACCTATCCGGCGCCATCGGTCGACCGGCGTTGCGTGACGGTCCGAGTGATCCAGAAGCCGTCAGGCCTGGCGGAGCGCGCGCTCGTGCACGACTGGGCCGGCGAGCGCCTTCCACGCCCGCACGTGTGGTCTCCGGCGGCGACCACGTGGCTGGTCCTCCTGAAACAGCAGCGCAACGATGAGCGACGCGACAACATCCTGCTGAGCGTCGCGCCGAGCCTCATGCAATCGCCGCTGGACATCGCGATGCCGCAGCAGATGCGTAATGCCCTTCGCACGCCGACGGGCAAGATCGGCTGGGAGGATTTGGTCACCCTCGCACGGACGCCGGAAGGCTGGGCACGCTACGGGAAAACGTGGGGAACCTTCAAGCTCGGCAAGACCAATCCGACGATCTCGACGTCGGGGCTGAACGCGCTCATCAGCGTCAACTACGCCGCTCAACGAACCGGCGAACCGGACGAATTTGTGAAGGCGCTCGAAATCAAGGTCGTGCATTACGGTGACACGGTCGCGACATTCCTTTCGAACCTCCGGGCGGCCGATGACCGTGATAAGGCGCTGGAGTACGTCTCGGCGATCGCCATCGAAGAGAAACAGGTATACGACTACAACATCGGAATTTCTGGCTGCGACCCCAAATGCCTTCTGCCACCGAAGGAAAAGCTCGTCGCACTTCATCCGGCGGACGGCACACTCGTCGCCGATCATCCGTACGCAGTCCTCAGTTGGACTGACCCCGCGCGCCAGCAGGCCGCGTCCGACTTCGAACAGTATCTCGAAACCCCCGCGATCCAGCGGCGCTTCCAGGCGGAGGGCTTTCGGGACCATTTCGGACAGCCTGGTGACGTCCTCCAGCCGCCGTACTTCGAGCGATCGGGCCCGAAGATTCTGTTGGGACCGCCCGACCCTCCTGACCTCGTCGAGATGCTGAGTCACTGGTCGCATGTTCTACGGAAGCCGGCGCACGCTCTGTTCGTGGTCGATGTAGGACTCTCGATGTCTGAGCCGATCTCCGGCACGAGCGGCACGAAGCTGGACCTGGCCGAACGCGCCGCATCGGACGCTCTCGAGGGGGATCTCACCGAGAACGATGCCGTCGGTCTTTGGTCGTTCCCGACGACCGACGGCTCGCCGTACCGCGTGGCAGCCTCGCCGTCGACGATCGCGACGAGCACCAGCGCGCTGGTCCGAGCGCTGCCCCCAGTCGCCAAGGCGGGCGATGAAAGAGGGTTTTACGGTGTCGTGCGCGCTAGCGTCGAGGAGGTTCGTGCGAGCTTCGCCCGAGAGCGCATCAACGCGGTCCTCGTCCTGACCGGTGGCGGGTACGCGCTGACCGACAGGACGGCATCAGATGGTCTGGTGGATTACCTTTTGCGCCAGCCCGATGACCAGCGGGTACGCGTGTACATAGTCGCGTACGGTCCGACCTCGAACGTTGTTCTCCGGCGAATCGCGGAATCGTCAGGCGGTGCGTTCTATGACGCGACTACGGAGCAGCTAAACATTAGCGAGCAGCTCCGGAATGCGATGTCGAACTTCTAGTGCGCGCCTTGAATGAGCTGCGCGACCCATGGGCGATCGCCTTTGCTCAGGCGGCGGCCTTCGTAACCTACTTCTTGTTCGCGGCACCACTCTGGCAGAGCGCCTTGGCCGCGGCAGCCGTCCTCGGCGCCAGGGTCGTCGCCGGTGTGACGATTCCTGTCTCGACCCCGACCATCCCGCCACCGTCTCTGCTGACCGAGGCGGAACTCGCTGTGGCGCGATATGTCGCGATGGGTCGGACGGACGAGGAGATCGCGCAACGGACCCAATCCAACGAGAAACTGGCGCGCAAGCGGAGGCAAACGGTCCTAACGAAGCTTGGCCTACAGCACGAGTGGGAACTCCGGGAATGGGCCCTCGCGCATCGCCTCATCCCGGAGCCGCCCGCACGCCACTGGTACGAGCGAACGGTGATGCGGGGAACGCTAGCTGGAGGGGGTCTGATCGGCCTCCTGTGGACGGCTTACCAGATCGCGAAAGCCATCTTGGGGGAAGATCCGATCGGCTGGATCGTCCACCACGTCAGCCAGCTGCTCGACTAGCTTTTCCGGTGCACGCGTGATCTACGTCGTGATCTACGGGTAGATCCCGCGCGTCAACGTCGCCTCCGCGACTCGACCGACCGCCACCATATACGCCGCGGTCCGCATGTCGACCTTGTGCTTTTTCGCGGTCTCGAGGACGTCGTTGAACGACTTCACCATCACCTCTTTGAGGCGCGCGTTGATCGTCGCCTCGCGCCAGAAGAGGTTTTGCAGGTCCTGCACCCATTCGAAGTAGCTCACGGTGACTCCGCCGGCATTGCAGAGGATGTCCGGGATGAGGAAGACGCCCTTGTCGAAAAGAATGCGGTCGGCCTCCGGGCTCGTCGGCCCGTTCGCCGCCTCCGCGATGACTTTCGCCTTGATCCGCGGCGCGTTGTGCTCGCCGATCTGGTTTTCGATCGCCGCGGGGATGAGGATGTCGCAGTCGAGCTCGAGGAGCTGCGCGTTCGAGATGCGCTCCGTCCCCGGGAATCCGGTGACCGAGCCGGTCTCGCGCTTATATGCGTCGACCCGATTCGGATCGAGCCCCTTCGTGTTCGCGATGGCCCCGCTCGTGTCGGAGAGGCCGACGATCACGGCGCCGAGCTCGGCCATGAGCTTCGCGGAGAAGCTGCCGGCGTTGCCGAATCCCTGGACCACGACCCGCGCGCCTTCGAGATCCATGCCGAGATGCTTCGACGCCTCGATGATCGTGTAGACGGCACCCCGAGCGGTCGCCTCGTTGCGGCCCTCGCTTCCTCCGATCGAGAGCGGCTTGCCGGTCACGACGGCAAGCGCGGTGTACCCGTGATGCATCGAGTACGTGTCCATGATCCACGCCATCGTCTGGGCGTTCGTGTTCACGTCCGGCGCTGGAATGTCACGGTCCGGACCGATGAGGAGCTCGATCTCCGTCGTGTAGCGGCGCGTGAGCGTCTCGAGCTGCTGGGCGCTCATGCCTTTCGGATCGCAGACGACCCCGCCCTTAGCGCCGCCGTACGGGATTCCGACGACCGCGCACTTCCAGGTCATCCACATGGCGAGCGCCTTCACCTCGTTCAACGAGACCGACGGGTGGTAGCGAATACCGCCCTTGCCGGGCCCGCGCGTCGTGTTGTGCTGCACGCGGTAGCCGGTGAAGACCTGCACGACACCGTCGGCCATCCGCACGGGGAAGTGAACGGTCAGCTCTCGCTGAGTCGTGCTGAGGATGCGCCGCATGTTCGGATCGAGGTGAAGCTTGTCCGCCGCGATGGCGAACTGTTCGAGTGCCACCTCCCACGGGTCGCGCTGGGTGTGGTCGATGACCGCCGTATTAGCCTTCACGAGTACCTCCGACGCGTCATGTGGTCGCGGCTTTCAGCTTTTCGATCACGAGCCAATCATCGGTCGTCTTGCCTGGCGTGTACGCGCTGTTCCAATTCTTGAGCACGACGCGGCGGAACCCCTGCGCCTGCAGCGTTTCACGCCAGGAACGGAGGCCTCGCGTGACGTAGGGCGTGAGCCGGACGTTCGGACTGGGGGCGAGGACGCCTTCAAGATGGCGCCGCCGCTCCAGGAGTGGGATCTGGAGGAGGGACTCGCCGTCGATCTCGAGGAGGTCGAAGGCCGCGAAGATCTGCCGACCGCCGAACTGCCGCGTGTACGCGTTTCCCTGCTCATCGACCTCGAGGTCGCTCTCGTCCTTCCACCCATCGACCAGAACGCCGTCGAGGATCGCGGTGCTGCACTGCGTCTCCGCGACGATCGCGTCGTACAGCTCGCGCGGTCCGGCCACTTTTCCTTCGTAGCCGACGAAGTGCGGCTCGGGGTGACCGACCCGGACGAGGACTCTCGTTCCTGTCCATGCCGGCTCGAGGATGTGGCCCTCCCGCTCCGCCCGTTCGCGGACCGACCGGGGCCGTTGGGGCAAAAGATCTGCCCCGAGAACGCTGCTCAGGATTCGAGTATCCGCGCTCTTGACAGTACGAACGTTCGTTCTATTATGTGAACGCCTGTTCGAAACAAGTTGCTAGGGGTGCATCGTGGCTGCGGCATCGGCGCTTTTCCTGTCCTTCCGTCAAGGGGAGACCCCCTCCCCATCACCACAGCACGTCGAGGTGGCATCCGCGTCATGGCGGATGCCACCTCGCGTGTACTCACCCTTCCCTGCGCGACCACGGGCGCGGCCCATGGCCGTCCCGGCCCGCGCGGAAGAGACGGCCGTCACGCGCTCTGGCCGAGCGTGGCGCCGAGTCTTCCGCGCGAGTCGATCCGACTAGACGACGGCTATTTCTTGTCGCCGTCGCGGGCTGCCACGAGGGCGCTGATCGGCGCAGCGAGGTTCGTGAACTCGGTCGGGATGATGAACTTCGTCGAAGGTGACGCACCGAGCTGCTTCAGCGCATCGAAGTACTGAAGAGTCATCGTCTTGGCGTCCGCGGTCATCGCCTGCGCATTGATCGTCGAGATCGCCAAGGCGAAGCCCTCGGCCCGCAGGATCGCGGACTGCCGGGCGCCTTCGGCCTCGAGGATCGCGGCCTGCTTCGCGCCGTCGGCGACGAGAATCTGAGAGGCCTTCTTGCCCTCGGCCTCGGTGACCACGGCGCGCCGGGTCCGCTCGGCGTCATCCAGCGGGATGTTGCCGACGACGGCACGCAACGTTGTCGTCGCGATGCCCTGGATGGCCTGACGGAAGTTCTGGATGTTCAGGAACGAGTCCTTCGGTTCGACCACCTTCTGATAGATCAGGAAATCGATCGAGATCGGCGCGTTGTCCTTCGTGATGCAGGTCTGCTGCGGGATCTCTACGACGAACTCACGAAGATCCACGGTCTGCGCGACGCTCTGAATCGGGGGCGGCAGCAGCAGAACGATGCCTGGGCCGGCGGTCTTCTCGAAGCTTCCCAGCCGGAAGACGATCAGGCGCTGGTACTCCGGGACGATGTGGATGATCGCGCGAAACGCGAGGATCAAGATGACAACGAGGATCCCGAGAATGACGAGAGTCAGATTCATTAGGCCGCTCCCTTTCCTTCGGCGCCCCGCGCCGGTTCGACGATAAGCCGCACGCTGTCGACGCGCTTGACTTGAACCGCGCCACCCTTCGGGACGTCTCCCCCTTCACTCACCACGGTCCAATCCTCGCCGGCCACGTGCGCGATACCTCGGGGGGCGATATCCGTCTTCGCCACGCCGATCGCACCTACCAGTAGCGACGCGCCGCTCACGACGGGCAAGGGCCGCAGCGCCGTGCGCAGGGCGACACCGAAGAAGATCGCCGTCAGGCCGACGACAAAGACGACGACGAGCGGCTCGACGCTCTGGCGCACGCCTGGGAAGGTCGGGCGGAACGGCGGGAAAACGATGATGAGCCCGATGAGGAGGGCGGCGACACCGCCGGCGGTCAACAGCCCGTGCGCCTGAACCTTGATCTCGGCGACGAACAGCAGCAGCGCGAACACCATGAGCGCGACTCCCGCGCCGTTCGCGTCGAGGGTGCCGAACGAGAAGAGCGCGAGGATGATCGCGATCACCCCGATGATCCCCGGAAAGATGAGGCCCGGGTTAGAGAGCTCGAAGATCAGGCCGTACGTGCCGAGGGTGAAAAGCAATACCGCGATCTGAGGGTCGACCACGAAATGCAGAAGCGTCTCGATCGGGTTCTGTCCATCGTCTATGACCGGCGCGTTCTTCGTCGCAAGCGTCACTGCGCCCGCGGAGGTCGTCACGGTCCGGCCATCGATCTTGGCGAGGAGGTCGGCAACGTCGTTCGCCTGGAGGTCGACGATCTTCATCGCGACGGCTTCATCCACGCGCGCGCTGACGCTTTTGCGGACCGCGTCCTCGGCCCATTGCTCGTTGCGTCCCCGGGTCTTGGCGATGTTGACGATATGCGCGACCGCGTCGTTCTCCGCCTTGAGCCGTAGGTCACCTTGGATGTCGCCACCGCTCGAGTCCACCGGGTGGGCCGCGCCGATGTTGGTGGCCGGAGCCATCGCGGCAACGTGTCCCGCCATCGTGATGAACGTCCCAGCGGAAGCCGCGCGGGCGCCGGCCGGCGCGACGAAGGTCACGATCGGCACGCGGGTCGACAGAAAGCGCGCCGTTATCTGGTAGGTGGAGTCGATCAGGCCGCCGGGCGTGTCGATGACGAAGACGACCGCCGCCGCGTTATCGGACTCACCGTCGGAGACGACGCGGTCGACGTAGCGGGCCGTGATCGGGTTGATCTCGCCGTCGATGTGGCCGACCAGCACGGGCGCGGCGCCGTCCGCCCCAAACGCGCTGCTGCCGAGCCCGAACGCGCCCAGAGCGAGGGAGAGTGCGGCGGCTCCCCTGACCGCAAGATGAAGACGGGTCATCACCACCATTGTCGACCCTCCCCAAAAGAGCGCTCAGACGCCCAGCCGGAGCTTCACCGGGATGCGGCCCATTTCGAGATACCAGTCGCCGACCCACTCAGCGCCGTATTTCTGTCGGAGGAGGTCGACGGCCCGACGGAGATCCCCGGCGATGTCGGCGGAAGGCTCGTAAAGCACCGCTAGTTCGGCATTGGCGATGCGGACCCGGGCGTGAGGATCGTGCTCGAGGTTGCGGACCCAGTCGGTCTCGCGTTCCGGCTTCGCCCGGCGCCGCACGCCGCTCGCGTCCGGCGCCGACGGCCGTTCGCCGGTGCGTAGCCAAACGACGCCATCCGCATACGCGAAACGGAGCCGAACCGAGTGCTCCTGCCCGCTCACGCGTCCGGTCGTCACGAGCTCGAGCTCGTCGGCCTCCGCCAGTGCCCGCGCGATATCCGCGTCCACGGCCCGCGTAGCGTAGCCGCGCCGTGGACTGGCTCGCCGCGCCCGACTACTGGCTCACGCGGTTCGTCTTCGAGCGCGCGATCGGCGTCATCTATCTCATCGCCTTCCTCGTCACACTCAACCAGTTCCGCCCACTCCTCGGGGACCGCGGGCTCCTACCCGCGCCCGACTTCATCCGTGCGGTCCCCTTCCGCGCGTCTCCGTCGCTCTTTCATCTCGTCGGATATTCGGATCGCAAGCTGCTGGTCGTCGCCTGGACGGGCGTTGTGCTGTCGGTGGTCGCGATCACCGGCTGGCTCGATGGGGACGACTATCCGCTGCCGTTCGCATCGATGCTGATCTTCGCGATTCTCTGGGTCATGTACCTCTCGATCGTGAACGTCGGCCAGACCTTCTACTCATTCGGGTGGGAGTCGCTCCTCCTGGAAACGGGCTTCCTCACGATCTTCCTCGGCCCGGCCACAACGACGCCCCAGTTCAGCTTGATCGTGCTCATGCGCTGGCTGCTGTTCCGAGTGGAGTTCGGCGCCGGGCTCATCAAGATGCGCGGTGACCAGTGCTGGCGCGATCTCACGTGTCTCTATTACCACCACGAGACGCAACCGATGCCCAATCCGCTGAGCTGGTATTTCCATCGGCTCCCGAAGCGCCTCCATCGGATCGAGGTCCTCGGAAATCACTTCGCGCAGCTCATCGTCCCCTGGTTTCTCTTCTTCCCGCAGCCGATCGCGACGCTCGCCGGGATCGTGATCGTGGGGACTCAGCTCTGGCTCGTGGTATCAGGCAACTTCGCGTGGCTGAACTTCGTCACGATCGCGCTCGCGATCTCGGCCTTCGATAACGCCGCGCTCGCCCGCATCGTCCCGCTGACGCCGTACGGGCCCCAGGCCACGCCGGGGTGGTATCTCGCGATCGTGCTCGGGTTGACGGCCCTCATCGTGTTCTTGAGCTATCGGCCCGCGCGAAACCTGCTCTCGCGGCGGCAGATCATGAACGCGAGCTTCGATCCGTTCCATATCGTTGGGACCTACGGCGCGTTCGGCTCGGTCACGAAGGAGCGGCTCGAGGTCGTGATCGAAGGGACCGCCGATCCCGTCCTCACACCCAACACCATGTGGCGCGAGTACGAGTTCAAGGGAAAGCCGGGCGACGTCAAGCGCCGGCCGCCGCAGGTCGCGCCCTACCACCTCCGCCTGGACTGGCTCATGTGGTTCGCGGCGATGTCGTCGCCCATGTATCACGAGTGGTTCGTGCCGCTTCTCGCCAAGCTTCTCGACGGCGACCGCCCGACGCTGCGGCTCCTGCGAACAGATCCATTCGGTGGCCAGCGGCCGCGCTTTGTCCGCGCGCTCCTCTATCTGTATCGCTTCACGACGGCGAAGGAGCACCGCGAGACCGGCGCGTGGTGGCATCGCGAGCTCGTCGGCGATTACGTTCCCCCGGTATCGCTGCGAGGCACGCGGATGTCCTAGGCGATCACTCCGGGCGGTACGGCGCCTTGCCTTCGATGTTGCCGACGTAGATCGGAAGGGGATCGTCGCGGAGCTGCTGCCGGATCGCCTGGATCTCTCCGATGTGATACCAGTAGTGGTACGTCAAGCGGCGGATCGCCGAGCCCTGCGTTTGGCCGCTCTTCTTTCCGTTCAGCGGCACGTCAACGAGGAGCTTCTTCGTCGTGAGCTGATCGAGAAATGGATCCGTCGCTTTCGTGATCGTCCGCCACGCATCGAGCGTCTTCGCGAGCGACGGCGTGGTCATCGCCGCACCGGTCGTGAACTCAGTCTGGATGTCCTGCCGCAGCATGATCCCTTGCGGCCGGTGCAGGAGGTAGCGCTGTTCCTGCCACGCGAGGTGGCCGACGATCCATCCGATCGAGTTCATCGGCCCGAAATGTCGCGCGGCCCCTTCTTCGGTAACGCCCTTTAGCCCCCGGAGCCACTCGCTTCGCGTGAAGCGGAGCTGATCGATAAGGGGATGCGCCTGTCGCGACGCTCTTCTCGGTCGGGCTTTAGCGGAACTTGACCCGGCCTTCGCGGTCCGGCGGATTGTCCGCGTCGCCATCGGCGACCAGTATCACGACTTCTGTGTCCGCCGCGAGAACGCGATTCCCGCTGGATGCCCCATCGCATCGCCGGCCATGACATGCCAGTGCAGGTGAAACACATCCTGGAGCGGCGCCCCGGAGTTGGTGGCCACCCGGAAACTCTTCGCGCCGGCGTCGGTGGCGATTCTCGAAGACACAAGCACAAGCCGACCCGCCAGCTCGGTATCGGCGAGCTCGGCTACCGACCGAATGTGGTTCCGCGGTACGACGAGCACATGGAGGGGAGTCGCGGCTGGCTCCGCGTCGAATGCGACGACATCGGCGTCTTCGTAGCGGATTGTCGCCGGAGCTTCGTGAGCGACGATGCGGCAGAACACGCAGCCCGCTGCCACTTTGCTCAACGGAATTTCACGCGACCCTCTCGATCAGGAGGACTGTCGGCGTCGCCGTCGTCGACCAGGATCACGAACTTCTTCTCCCAGTGCGGGGTCGGATAGACGCCGTCGTTCCGCTCGATGTTCTGGAACGACCCGTCGGGCATCTTGATGCTGGCGGGGTATGCGAACCGAAGCCACCACTCTTCCCCGTACCACGCATCGAGGCCGATGAGCTGACCTGATTGGAAACCCGCCCCGCGGGAGATGTCTGGCCGGTGGTTCTGGGTGAGCGGGTTCAGGTCGCCGCGCTGCGGATCCTCGACGATCACGCCGGTGATCCGGTTGCTCGGGTCGTCGTAGTAAGTCCCGAAGGTGCCCTGGAATCCCATGAGCACCGGCCCGTGCTGCCCGGCGAGGCTGATGACCATGACCGGCTTTCCACTCCGCACGAGCCAATAGACCGCGGCGCCGGTCGCGTCTTCGCGCGTGTCGTAGCGGTAGTAGTGGTAGTGATTGCCGGCGTCCATCCGCTGGAGGACCGTGGCGATCGCGACGGGATCCAGGCCCGGATCGTTGCTCCGATTGAACTGGCGTCCGAGGTCGAGGATCGCTTGCGCCGTGAGCGGATCCTTGCCGGTCGTGTAGTTCTGGATGATGCGGCAGCTGGCCGCCGCGCACGAGAGCGGCTCGCCCTTTGGATCCTCGAACTCGGTGAACCACTTCACGTCGGTCAGGCGGTCGCCCATGGTCTTGAAGCGGTGCTCGAAGGGGAATGTGCCGACGGCGGTCGTGAGGCGCAGATTGGCGACATAGTCGGTCGCACCTTTCAGCAGACCGCGGCAGCTGAACGTCCCCTTGAGGCCATTCGCGTCGATGCTTGCGCTGCACTCGAAGCCCGGATCCGGGGTGAGCGCCACCTTCGCCGCGTTGACGTGCGCGCTCGACTCCCACGTCGCGAGGAGCGCGCGAGCGGTCTGCGTGCAGCACGTCGCCTGCGTGATCGTGACATCGGGTGCTCGCGACGCCGCCGACGGGGTCGGAGTCGGGTTCGCTCCCGAACCACCATCCGCGCCGCGGAAGAGGATCCCGAACGTCACCAGCGCGAAGACGAGGGCGAACGCCACGAGACCGGCTTGGGCCGCGCGCTCCGCACCTGTGTACCGCATCGCGGTGATAATCCTCGCATCCCGATGGACGACCTCCGACCCATCACGCCCATCCGCCGGCCGCTGGTCGACAAACGCGCCCGCGTCCCAGCGTCCAAAAGCGTCGCCAACCGCGAGATCGTGCTGTCGGCGATCGCCGATGGCCGCTCTCGTATCAACCTCGGACCTCTCGATCCAGGAGACGACGTCCGCGCGATGACCGAGGCGGTCGTCGCCTTGGACTACCGCGTCGTGTGGGACGCCGACGAGATCGTCGTACGCGGTTCGGCGGCCAGTCACCGCGCCGGCGCGGCGATCGACGCCCGCGATGCGGGCACGGTCGCGCGCTTCGGTGCGGCGCTCGCGGCGCTTGGGAGCGGCTACGTGACGATCACCGGATCGCAGCGCTTGCGCGAGCGGCCCATCGCGCCGCTCCTTGAGGCGCTGCGGCGGCTTGGCGCCACGGTGACCGGCGACCGCCTTCCGGTGACGATCGTCGGACCGATTCGCGGCGGCGAGATCGAGATCGCCGGGAACGAGTCGAGCCAGTTCGCCTCAGCCTTGCTGCTCGTCGCACCACGGCTCGACGGCGGCCTCCGCCTCGAGATCTTGGGCACGCTCGTGTCGGCGCCGTTCGTCGATCTCACGATCGCTTCGCTGCGACGGCGCGGCGTGAAGATCGAGCGTGAGGGGAATCTGATCACGGTCGAGCAGGGCAAGGTTCGGGCGAGAAACCTGCGCATCCCCGGCGACGTCACCGCGGCCACGTATCCCGCCGCCGCCGCGGCGGTGCTCGGCGGCGCGGTCACGATCGACGGCGTCGACGCGCGTGTCCGCCCCGGCAACCAGGGTGACGCGCGATTCTTCGAGCTTCTCGAAGCTATGGGATGCGGCGTCTCCCACCGTGGCGGCGGCGTCAGGGTGAGTCGCATCGGCGAGCTTCACGGGATCCGCGCCAACGTCAAGGACTGCTCGGACGTGTTCCCCACCCTGGCGGTGGTCGCGACCCAGGCGTCGGAGGCGACCGAGCTCACAGGCATCGGGCATACCCGAAAGCAGGAGAGTGACCGAGTGACCGTCGTCGCGAACGGCATCAACGCGCTCGGGGGCCGCGCTCAGGCGTTCGCCGATGCCATCCGCGTGGAACCGGCGCCAATGCACGACGGTATCGTCGACGCATGCGCTGATCACCGCGTGGCGATGGCGTTCTCCGTACTTGGTCTTCAGATCCCTGGCGTCGCGATCAAGGGTGCGGGCTCGGTGACGAAGACCTTTCCCCAGTTCTACGAAATGCTCGCCGAGCTTTCGCGATGAGCGACGAGCCCCAGGCGCCTGGCGACGCGTGCCTACGTTGCGGTGCGGAGCTCCACTCGCTCGGGAAGACGGCGCTGCGCACCGGTGGAAGCGGCGGTGCGTGGAAGCTGATCTTCGGCGAGCTAGCGGAGCTCGGTGAGGGGACGATGAACGTCGAAATGCTCGCCTGCCCACGTTGTCGCCGCCTCGAGCTCAGGCTCCCGGAGCGAGGCTGATCAGCGCGAGCGGCGAGACTGTCCCCAGATCCAGAGCAGCACGAGCACGGGAACGCCCAGCAGCGCTGTCGCGAGCGGCAATAGCACGACGAACGCGCTGCCGTGCGCACCGCCGCTCAACAAGGCGACCAGCGCGAAGACGACGTACTGCGCGATCCATAGGACCGCGAGGATCAGGAGGCCATACACGATGAGCTTCCAGACGACGCGGCGCGCGATTCGGTCGACGTCCTCGTCGCTCATCGGAGTCACCGGCATTTTGTAGCGCTCGGCGGGTTGCCGAGCGCTCGTCTAGATCCCGCCCTTAGCTCAGCTCGCTCCGCACCGACCGCGCAGCCTGCAGGAAGCTTCGCGCGTACTCCTTGTCTTCGCGCTCGATGGCGTCCCGCAGCTGGGTGAGGCCCTCGACGATCGACTCGATCGCGGCCGCCGCGTCGCCGGCGTTGCCGAAGAGAAGCTCGGTCGCGAGATCCGCCGGCGTGTCCGCGAGACGCGTCGAGTCGCGGAATCCCGGACCAGCGGCGCCGAGGAGGGGCTCCGCTTGAGCGCCCGCGACCGCGAGCGCCGCCGCAGCCGCCAGGGGGCCAGCGACAAGGCGGGCCATAGCGCGGTCGTGAACGTCGGCGGAGCACACCGTGACCGCCGCGCCGACCTCGCGCGCGATCGTGCCGGCGATCGCCATCGCCGAGTCGTCGGATCGTGCCGTGGGCACCAGAAGGAAAGCCCGCCCGCGAAAGAGTCCGGGATCCGCCGCGCTGAATCCGGCGGACGTCGTGCCCGCCATTGGGTGGCCGCCGACGATGCGGGCACCCGCCGGAGCACGCGCGGCGAAGTCCGCGACCGCTCGCTTGAGTGAACCCGTGTCGAGGAGCACCGCGCCGTCGGAATGTGTCGCCAGCTGCTCGAGCGCCGGCACGATCGCGGAGATCGGCGTCGCGATGAGGACGGCATCAGCCGGCAAGAGCTCGTCGAGGCGCGTGACGATGCGGATGCTGTCTCCCTTCGCCGCTGCGCGGGCGCGTTCGTCGGTGTCGTAACCGGTGACCTCGTGCCGGTCGCGAAGCGCCAGCGCCAGCGACCCGCCGATCAGGCCGAGCCCGGCGACGCCGATCCTCATTTCGCGGCGACCTGTTCCGTACGCCCGACGGCGCGCGCCACGTGCGGAACCGCTCCCATGAGCGCGCGGAAGTTGTCGAAGCTGAGCGACTGGAATCCATCGGAGAGCGCGTGGTCGGGGCTCGGATGCACCTCGACGAGGAGGCCATCCGCCCCGGCCGCGACCGCGGCGAGCGCGATCGGCGCGACGAGGTACCACTTGCCCGTCCCGTGCGACGGGTCAGCGACCACCGGAAGGTGCGAGAGGCGCTTCAGTAGCGGGATCGCGTTGATGTCAAACGTGTTGCGCGTGTATCGCTCGAACGTGCGTATACCTCGCTCGCAGAGGATCACATTGCGGTTGCCGCGCGCGAGGACGTACTCCGCCGAAAGCAGAAGCTCCTCCACCGTCGCCGACATGCCACGCTTCAGGAGTACCGGCTTCGTCTGCTCACCGACGGCGTCGAGCAGTGAGTAGTTCTGCATGTTCCGCGCGCCGATCTGCAGGCAGTCGGCGACCGCGGCCACGGCCTCGACGTCGCCGGGGGCGAGGACCTCGGTGACGACCGGAAGACCGCTGACCGCGCGGGCTTCGGCGAGTATTTCGAGCCCCTCCCCTCCCATACCGCGAAACGTGTACGGCGAAGTTCTTGGCTTGAACGCGCCGCCCCGCAGCGCGGCCCCGCCCGCCGCACGCACCGCTCGCGCGGTCTCGACCGTGACCTCGCGGGACTCGACCGCGCACGGACCCGCGATCACAGCAAGGGGATGGCCGTGGCCGACCGGCACGTCGCCGATCCGCACGACCGTGTCCTCGCCGATGACCTCTCGCGATGCGAGCTTGAACGGTCGGCTGATCGGCACCACCTCGGCCACGCCCGGCAACGACTCGACGGCTTCCGCGGCCGCGCGCGAGGTGCTTCCGAATGTGCCGATCGCGGTGCGCTCCGCTCCCGGGAGAGGCACCGGCGTGATGCCGAACTCCTTGATGCGCTCGACCACCGCGTCGATCTCGTCTTTGGTCGCGTCGCGCTTCATGACGACGAGCACTTAGGGCACCCCGAGAGGCGCGTCGCCGGGAAGATCGACAGCCCACGAGGGACGAAGCACCCGGGCGCCTCGCAGAAAGACGTGGCGGACCTCGGTCTGCGTTTTCGGAGTGTTCCACGCGATGAGGAGGCGGACGCACCGCTCGAGCGACCCGGGCACCGGTATCTCACGGCCGCAGATGAGCGGAACCTCGGTCCAGCCGAGTCCCGCGCGCGCCGCGTCGGCCGGGAATGCGGCGTCCAGATCGTCGGTCACCGTGAACCAGATGTAGCCGACGTCTTCGGGTCGCACGCCGTTCAGCTTCACGATCGTGTTGAGCATCTCGAGCGTGCCGTCGTAGATCGCACGCGGCTCGTTCTTGTCGACAGTCGTCGCGCCGCGGATGCCACGGACCGGCATCAGGTCTTCCCTGCCGCGACGAGCATCGAAACGAATCCATGAAGGGCTTCCGGCCGGCGGTCCGCCGATGCCGCGGACACCGCGTCGAGCGCAGCGCTGCCTACGACGACCGCGTCTGCGACCCCCCGCAGCGACGCGACGTGCTCAGCAGTGCTGATGCCGAACCCGACCGCGATGGGGAGCGACGTGTGGCGGCGGACGCGGGCGACGAACTCAGCCACACCGGCGCCAAGCGCGCGACGCGCGCCGGTGATTCCCGTGAGCGACACGCAGTAGACGAAGCCGCGCGCCCTCGGCACAAGACGCGCGAGCCGGTCCTCGGGAGTCGTCGGCGCGTACAGGTCGATACGCGCGAGCCCTTCGGGATCGAGCGCGACGTCGAACTCGCCAGCTTCTTCGGCAGGCAGATCGGGAACGATGATGCCCGCCACTCCGGCGCGGGCGGCATCCGCCGCGAAGCCGCGAAGGCCCCCGCGATATTTCAAAAAAGGATTCGCGTACCCCATCAGGAGCACCGTCGCGTCGCGCTCGCGCACGACCGTCGACGCCTCCGCGATGCAGTCCGCCAGCGTCACCCCCTGGCGAAGGGCGACCTCGCTCGCGCGCTGGACCGTCGCGCCGTCGGCCAGCGGATCGCTGAATGGCACCCCGAGCTCCAGCACATCCGCTCCGCCGTCGAGGGCCGCCCGTACCAGCGCACCCGTCGCGGCGCGGTCCGGGTACCCCACGGTGAGGTAGACGACGATCGCAAGCCGCTTCGTCTCGCGTGCTCGAGCGAACGCGCGGGCGATACGTTGGGTGCCGCTGGGCGCGGCCCCGACGGTCATCGAACGAGTCCCTCGCCCATCACGATCTCGAGGTCCTTGTCCCCGCGCCCGGAGAGACAGACCAGCACGGTCTGCGCAGGTCCGTCGCCTGCGATCGCCGAAAGCTCGGCGATGGCGTGCGCAGGCTCGAGCGCCGGGATGATGCCCTCGCTCCGAGAGAGGAGGGCGAACGCGTCGAGCGCCTGATGGTCGGTGCGCGCGACGTAGTGCACGCGACCGGATTGGGCGAGCGCCGCATGCTCGGGGCCCACACCGGGATAATCGAGCCCAGCCGAGACCGAGTGCGTCTCGCGTATCTGCCCGGCGTCGTCCTGGAGGACGAGGGTCCGCGAGCCGTGCAGGACACCGACACTTCCGCCGACAATCGAAGCGGCGTGCTTGCCGCTCGCGATCCCCTCCCCACCGGCCTCCACGCCGATCAGCTTCACAGCCGGGTCGTCGAGGAACGCGCTGAAAATACCGATCGCGTTCGAACCGCCGCCGACGCACGCCACCACGACGTCGGGTAGAGCGCCGAGCATCGCGAGCATCTGTTCGCGCGCCTCACGTCCGATCACCGCCTGGAAGTCGCGCACCATCGCAGGGTACGGGTGCGGGCCGATCGCCGATCCGAGCAGGTAGTACGTGGTGCGCACATTGGTGACCCAGTCGCGGATCGCCTCGTTGACGGCGTCCTTCAGAGTTCGGCTGCCCGCGTCGACCTCGCGCACCTCCGCCCCGAGGAGCTTCATCCGGAACACGTTGGCTTTCTGACGGCGCGCATCGACGGTGCCCATGTAGACGATGCACTCGAGCCCGAACAACGCGCACGCGGCCGCGCTCGCGACGCCATGCTGCCCCGCCCCAGTCTCGGCGACGACGCGGTGCTTCCCCATGCGTCTCGCGAGCAGCGCCTGACCGACCGCGCTGTTTATCTTGTGCGCGCCGGTGTGCGCGAGATCTTCGCGCTTGAGGAGCACGCGTGCGAGGCCGACCGCGCGGGCCAGACGAGGCGCGTCGGTGAGCGGCGTCGGCCGCCCGACCCAGTCGCGCAGCACCCGCGCGAGCTCGTCCTGAAATTCGGCATCCGCACGAGCGTTCAGCCACGCCGCTTCGAGCTCGGCCACGGCGGGCATGAGGGTCTCGGGCAGGTACTGCCCGCCGAACTCGCCATATCGACCCGGCTTTGTCGCGATCACACGCTCACCGCCCGCTTGATGGAGGCGATGCCCCAGATGAGCGGACCCGGATCGTCGGCCCGCATCAGGGCCGTACCGACGAGGACCGCGTCGACGCGCGCGGGCAGCATTCGCGCATCGTCGATCGAGGTGATGCCGGACTCCGCGACCAGGACCTGGGTTGGCAGGACGAACGAGTGCAGCTGCCGGATTCGGCCGCTGTCGATGACACCGGGATTGCGTAGGTTTCGCGCGTTGACTCCGATCAAGCGCGCGCCCGACGCGACCGCCCGTCCGAACGCGAGCGGTTCGTGGGCTTCGACGAGCGCTTCCATCCCAAGATGTCTCGCCGTCTGAACGAACCGCCGGAGCGTCGCGTCATCCAACAGCTCGGCTATCAGTAGGACGATGTCCGCACCAGCGGCACGTACGAGCAAGAGTTGTCGCTCGTCGACGACCACGTCTTTGGCGAGGACGGGAAGGTCGACCGATGCGCGAACGGCTTCGAGGTCCGCCAGCGAGCCACCCCAATGTCGGGGCTCGACGAGTACCGAGATCGCCGATGCGCCGGCGGCGGCATAGCGACGCGCCTGTGCGGATGGATCAACGCCGACGTCGAGCACGCCGGAGGATGGCGACACGCGCTTGATCTCGGCGATCACCTGGAGACGTTGAGCGTGAGACTGGACGCGCAAACCAAGCTGCCGGTGCCAGGTCATGGCCTGAGCGCGAAGTGCGAACTCGTCGCGGCTGGCAGCATCTGCCGCGACATCCGCGCGCCGCTCGGCGGCGACCCTGTCCAGGAAATCGCTCATGCGCTCGCGGCCTCCGCGGCACCCAGGCGCTGGCTCGTCGCGACAAAGAGCGCCAGAGCGTCCGACGCGGCGCCGCGATCGATCGTGTCCGCGGCAACACTCGCGCCCTCACGCAGATCACGAGCGATCCCGGCGATGTAGCAGGCCGCGCCGGCATTCATCAGGATCGCCGCACGCGTCCCATCCTTGGCGCCTTCGAGGACGCGCCGCGCCATCTCGGCGTTCTTCGCGGGATCACCACCGGTGATCTCCGCGCGCCCGACCGGGATCACACCGAGATCTTCCGGCTCGATGCGGCCCTCGGCGATCCTGCCGCCCCGAACCTCCCACGTCCGCGTCGGAAGGGATGGACTGATCTCGTCGAGCCCATCCTCGCCGTGTACGACGAGAGCGTGATCGGTCCCCAGCTCGGCGAGCACGCCAGCGATCTTCTCACCGAGCGCCACGGACGGAACGCCGAGGAGGAGTCGCCGGACACCGGCGGGGTTCGCAAGCGGCCCGAGCACGTTGAACACGGTACGGATGCCGATCTCGCGTCGCACGGGGCCCGCGTGGCGCATGGCGGGGTGGTAGCGCGGCGCGAACATGAATCCCATCCGCGATTCCTCGACGCAACACGCGACGCCCCCGGGGCCGAGGTCGATCCGGACGCCGAGCGCCTCGAGCACGTCCGCGCTCCCGCACGCGCTCGACGCCGCGCGATTCCCATGCTTGGCGACGCGCCCGCCGGCGGCGGCGGTCACGATCGCGCTCACCGTCGAGATGTTGAAGCTGTTTGAGCGGTCGCCGCCGGTCCCGACGACGTCGATCGCGTCCGGCGGCACGGTCACGCGCACGGCCACGTCGCGGAGCGCCGATGCGCAGCCGGCGATCTCGTCGATGGTTTCGCCCCGGATGTGCAGAGCCGCGAGGAGTGCGCCCAGCTGTGCGGGAGTGGCCTCCCCCGCCATCACCGACGCCATGGCCGAACGGGCCTCGTCGCGCGTGAGCGTGCGGCCGCCGGCGATGGCGACGAGGGCCTCACGCGCGTCCAATGAAGTTCTCCAGCATGCGCATGCCGTCGGCGGTCATCACGGATTCGGGATGGAACTGCACGGCCTCGAGCGGAAGCGATCGGTGCCGGAGCGCCATCACAACACCGTCGTCGCTCCGAGCGGTGACGATCAGGTCCGGCGGCAGCGTTCGCTCGTCGACCATGAGCGAGTGGTAGCGCGTCGCTTCGGTCGGATCCGGGACCCCTGCGAAGACGCCTTTGCCGTCGTGCCGTACGAGGGAGGTCTTGCCGTGCCGCGGCTCCGGGGCACGAACGACCGAAGCGCCGAACGCGACCGCGGCGCACTGGAGCCCCAGGCAGACACCGAGCGTCGGGATGCCGAGCTCCGGCCCCTCGCGCACGAGAGCGGGCGAACGGCCCGCGACCTCGGGACGACCCGGTCCGGGCGAGATGACAAGGCGATCGGGACGCGCGGCGAACGCGGTCGCGAGGGAAGGGTCGTCGGCGCGAAGCACCGCGACCTCCGCGCCGAGCGCGCCGAATGCCTGCGCAAGGTTGTACGTGAAAGAGTCGTAGTTATCGACCAGCAGCACCCTGGTGGTCATCGTGCCGGCTCCGCGCCGTCGACCAGCTCTATCGCGCGCAAGAGCGCACGCGCCTTGGCGCGCGTCTCACGCTCTTCGGCCGCGGGGTCGGAGTCGGCGACGATCCCCGCGCCTGCCTGGATGCGGCACACGCCGTCCGCAATGACGGCGGTGCGGATACCGATGCACGTGTCCATGCGCCCGTCGAATCCGAGATAACCGACGGCGCCGGCATACGGGCCGCGCCGGTCGGTCTCGAGCTCGGCGATCCGCTCCATGGCGCGGATCTTCGGCGCGCCGGACACGGTCCCGGCCGGGAAGCACGCGCGAAACGCGTCGAGCGCGTCGACACCTGGCGCGAGCTCGCCATCGACTACCGACGTGAGATGCATCACGTGGGAGAAGCGGTCGACGCGCATGAGCTCGCGGACTCGCACAGTCCCCGCGCGCGACACTCGACCAATGTCGTTGCGCGCGAGGTCGACCAGCATGACGTGCTCGGCTCGCTCTTTCTCCGATGCGCGAAGCTCGGCCTCCATCGCGGCGTCTTCCGCGTCGTCGCGGCCACGCGGCCGCGTCCCCGCGATCGGATACATCACGACTCGCCCGTCTTCGACGCGCACGAACGGCTCGGGCGATGCGCCGACGAGCGCAGCTCCCGCGACGTCGATGAGGAACATGTACGGCGACGGATTGACGTGCCGGAGCGCGCGGTAGAGCGCGAGCGGCTCGGGTGCCGGCCGCACGTCGAATCGTTGCGCGAGGACGATCTGAATGCAGTCGCCCGCGGCAATCAGCTCGCGGGCCTTCCCCACCCGGACGCGGTACTCATCCGGCGTCCCGTTCGCCGACACGCTACGGGCGACGCGCTCGGTGCGAGCCGGCAGCGATAGCGGAGCATCGAGGGCCGCGAAGACCCGGGCGATCCTGCTCTCGGCGTTTTCGCGTTCGTCGGCGACGTCATGCGCGATGACGAGGAGGGAGTGACGGACGTGGTCGAAGCAGACGACGGTGTCGTAGATGGAGAACGCGGCCTCGGGCGAACGCAGGACATCGCGCGACGCCGCCGGAAGCCTCTCGAAACGCCGAGCGGCCTCGTAGCTGACGTAGCCGACAGCGCCACCCGAAAAGCGCGGCAGGTCGCCGGACGCCGCACGCCGGTAGCGCCCGACCTCCTCGCGGAGCACGTCGAGCGGGTCGGCGTAGTCGGTCGTGCGTACGCCGCCGTCCTCAAGGATCGATGCCACGCCATCGCGAAACACGAGGGTGGCGCGAGGGAGGACGCCGATGAATGAGTAGCGGCCCATGCGCTCACCGCCCTCGACACTCTCGAGGAGGAAGGCGCCGCCCAGCGGGCGCAGCTTGGCGAACGCGGACACCGGCGTCTCAAGATCGGCGAGCCGCTCGCGCACCATCGGCACGAGCTCTCGCGTCGTCGTCTTCGTTGTCGCCGTCAGCACCACACGCCTCCAAACAAAAACCCTCGCCCGGTCACGGGACGAGGGCTCGTGGTGCCACCCGATCTTGGCCCGCCATTGCTGGCGGACCCTTAGCCTCCGCGGTCACGGAGCGCCCCTCGGTAACGGTGGGCTTCCGGGCATCCCTAGGAAACGCTCTTCAGGATGCCGTCTCGCGGGACCCATTCGCGCCGCTTCCGCCGCCCGGGCTTACACCTCTTGCCGGTTCTCTATCGGTTTTCCGCAGCCTAATCGCTCCCGCTCGAGCGACGTTCGCCAAAACTGTAGCACCGGGGACAGGGTCCCCGACGGGGCAGGGGGCCCCGGGGTAGGGGCCCCGACGGGGTAGGGGCCCCGAACCCGGCGTTGGGCTCAAGCGCTCGCCGCTAGATTGAAAGCGTGAGATCTGTGCGCGGCGGCGGTCGTCCTCCGGGGCCGATGGTGGTGCGGTCGAAGCTTCCGACGCACAGCGACGCCGACATTCGCGACGTCCTCGCCGGCCTGCCTGCCGCGACCGGCTACCGCGTGACGGTCAAGCCTCTGCGGTACCGGACCGCCCCGCATCTCCAGGCCTTCACCTTTTGGGATGAGCCCGAGATGGTGCTACAGGTGCCCGAGCCCTTCCGGCCGTTCCGGGAGATGCTCGACCTCGGCGCCGATGGGACGCCGATCGTCCTCTTCCGCACGCGCCGGGACGTCATCCGGTTCCTATACCTCCACGAGTTCTGTCACTGGTGGCTCTACCTCACTCACGGGTGGGGATCGAGCGCGGAAATCGCGTGCGATCGATACGCGCTCGCGAACTACCGGCGGCGCGGTCCTGTCCGGCCGCCGTCTGTCCGCGCGCGAGGCGAGCGCGCCGCATAGCAAGCGCCGAGAGCGTTTCGGGGCCGCGGGTCCTGTCCCGGGGTCGGGGTCGCGCTCTCGCCTACCGGTCCGCTGCGCGCGCGTCGCGGCCCTTTCCGTTGCGACGCGGCCGGTCAACGGCTCGCGCGCAACCCCCTCGCCCGTGCCACCCGCGGCTCCGACGTCCTCCGGTGGCTAGCGATGCGGCGCGCGCGCAAGTTCCAGCAATCGTTCCAGCGTCGCGGTCGGGATGTGGAGGCTCGTCGCCGTGACCACGAGGTTGTGGTGCCGCACCAGAGCGTTCAGCTCCGCGATCGCCTGCGCGATCTCGGCGTGCGCGCGGTCGTCGCCCTGCTTTGTGATCGCCACCTCGGACACGATGCGCTCGGAAGGCATGCGCTGGAGAAGCTCCTGGCGGCGTGCGAGCCAGGTCACGTGAGCACGCAACCGCGTCACGATCCGCAGTCGACGCTCGGTGATCTCGCGCCGCAGCTCCGTCCAGAGCGGTCGCGCGCCGGATGTTCGAACGACGTGGCGGGCGGCCCAGGCGTCGCCTGCCGCGGCGTCGGGGTCCACGGCCAGCGGCTCCCCTTCACCAGGCAAACCCGAGAGCTCGCCAGCATCGCTCAGCTCGCGGATGCGAGCCTCGACCCCCCTCTCGATACGACTGAGCCGCGACTCGCGCGTGTCGCCGCTCAGGCGAGGCGCTCCACAACGGCACCCGATGCCGTCACCGCAACGGCCGTCGGCACGAGCACGACGCCGTACTTGCGGGCGAGCTCAGGACGCCGCGAGACGTCGACCGTTACGACGGTGCGCCCCGATGCGCGGAGCTCTGCTTCGAGCGAGCGGCAGTCGGTGCAGAGGGGGTGCGTGAACTCGACGACGACCTCGCCAGACCCGGCGGACGCTCCAAGCTCCGCAAGGTCGACCGAATCGATCCGTCTCGCGCGAACACCGCGAACGCGCGCGGCGAAGCGATAGATCTCGCAGCCGACGCAGAGGCCGGTGGTCGCCGCAAGGAGCGCGAGCGCCGCGACAAGGAGGCCGAGGGCAATACCGATCGTGCTCAGGCTGAGGAGATACGCGACGGTGGCCGCGCTCAGGAAGATCGCACCGACGACATTCGCGAATCGCGGCGGGCGGCTGTCTTCGATCGGACCTTCGCCGATGCGCGGCTGTATGACCTCGAAGTAGAGAAGGCAGGGAATGCAGTAACGGCGTCCGAAGGCGAGGCCGATGGCGAGCTGGCCCGCAAGCAGGCCGAGGATCGGCCACCACCCGGTAACGACGGCGAGAAGCGACAGCGTTCCGACGATCGCCTGATTCGTGCGCGGGGCGCGCGCGTCGATGACGTCCGTGTCGCGGTACGGGTCTGCTTTTCTGATCATCAGGCGACTCCCCATCGAATTCCGAGTGTAGCCATCGGAATTGGCGGAGGCGCTAGCGGTGTGCGAGTGGCACTGTCGCCAGGGCGGTGTAGCGGGGACCCTTCGGCGAGAGAACACTCTGAACGACCGCGATCTCGTCGACCCGGAACTCGAGGCGTGGGGCCGCGAGGCTCTCGACCGCCGCGGCGATCGTTTTGGCCTCGGCGCTGCTCGCGTCGTCGGGAACGCGTGCGAGCGTGAGGTGCGGCGACAGCGGGCGGTCGTCGAAGCGCAGTCCGCGGGTTCGGAGGCCGGTGGACACACCGGCGCCCAGCTGAAGCACGCTCGGCCCGCCCTCGCTGATGCCCAGCCAAACGACGCGGGGCCGTCCGCGTTCCGGGAATCGGCCCGCGCCCTCGAAGGTCAGGTCGAAGCGCGACACGTCGGCGGCGGCCTCGCGCGTGGCGCTGGTGACCTCCTCGAGTCGCTCATCAGGAGTCCAGCCGAGAAAGGCGAGGGTCAGATGCAGATTTTCGGCTTTGACTCGGCGCAGGGCCGGAAGAGTGGTGGGCAGTGCCCCGGCCGCGCGAGCCGCGAGGTCAGGCGGCAGCGGTATCGCAATGAAAAGGCGCACGCGCCGGAGGGTACTGGGCGGCTAGTTAGAGGGACGCTGCGCGGACCTGGTCGCCGACGAGCAGCGCCAGGAAGGCGAGGGCCAGAAGGACCGTGAACGCCCAGAGCGCGGCCACACGCGCAGGCTCACTGCGTTCCATACGGGCAAGTGTTGTGACGATCAGGTCTGCCATCGCCACGTGTTACAAGCAATCGGCGTGCCGGATGTTGCGGGTGAGTGCTTGCTAAGCCGGTGTCGGTGCTGGTGCGGGGCCCTTGCCCTTTTCACCCTTCTCGCGGCGACGCTCTTCTCCGGCCGGAGCGCCGGGGGGCGACTGATCCGGGGTTGATGCGGCGACTGGAACACCCGCGTCGGGCTCGCCGTCGAACAGCTTGTTGAATTCATCGGACTCGAGCGTTTCCTGCTCGATGAGCTTGCTGACGACAAGATCGAGCTTGTCGCGGTTGTTCGTCAGCACCTCGTACGCGCGCTGCCGAGCGCGGTCGACGATGTCGTGGACTTCGGAGTCGATGATCTTCGCGACGTCCTCCGAGTAATTGCGCTCTTCCTGGATCTGACGGCCAAGGAAGATGAGCTCGTCGGTCTTCCCGTACTGGAGCGGCCCGAGCTTCTCACTCATGCCGAACTTCGTGACCATCTGACGCGCCATCTCGGTCGCCTTCTCGATGTCGTTCGAGGCGCCGGTGGTGGCGTCGCCACCGAGGTGGAGCTGCTCAGCGACCCAGCCTCCGAGAGCCGCGGCGATGTCGTCTTCGAACTCTTTCCGGGTGCGGAAGTACCGGTCCTCCTGCGGCAACGACCAGGTGACGCCCATGGCCATCCCCCGCGCGACGACCGAGATCTTGTGCACCGGATTGGTGTGCTTGAGGAGCTTGAAGCAGAGCGCGTGGCCGGCCTCGTGGTAGGCGACGATCCACTTCTCTTTTTCGGTGATGACGCGCGAGCGCCGCTCCGGGCCGAGCGCGACCTTCTCGAGAGCTTCCTCGAAGTCGATCTGCCCGATCTGCTTCTTATTGCGGCGCGCGGCGAGGATGGCGGCTTCGTTGACGACGTTCGCGAGATCGGCGCCCGAGAAACCGGGCGAGATCTGGCCAATGCGGAGCAGGTCGACGTTCTTGTCGAGTGGCTTGCCCCGGACGTGGACATCGAGGATCGCCTTGCGGCCCTTGATGTCGGGGCGGTCGAGCACGACCTGACGGTCGAAGCGGCCCGGCCGCAGCAGCGCCGGGTCGAGGACGTCGGGGCGGTTCGTCGCCGCGACGACGATCACGTTGGTCCCGGTGTCGAACCCGTCCATCTCGACGAGGATCTGGTTCAGGGTCTGCTCGCGCTCGTCGTGCGAGCCGCCGAGGCCGGCGCCGCGCTGGCGACCAACGGCGTCGATCTCGTCGATAAAGACGATGCACGGCGCGTTGCGCTTGGCCTGGTCGAAGAGGTCGCGTACGCGGCTCGCGCCGACGCCCACGAACATCTCGACGAATTCGGAGCCCGAGATGGAGAAGAAGGGCACGCCCGCCTCGCCCGCGACGGCACGCGCGAGCATCGTCTTGCCCGTGCCGGGCGGCCCGACGAGCAGGACGCCACGCGGGATGCGCGCGCCGAGGGACGAGAATTTCTCGGGGTACTTCAGGAACTCGACCACCTCGGTGAGCTCCTGCTTGGCCTCCTCGACACCGGCGACGTCGTCGAAGGTCACCGTCGGCTTGTTGCCGATGAACATGCGCGCTCGGCTCTTGCCGAAACTCAGCGCCTGGTTATTCGTGCCCTGCGCCTGACGCATCATGTAGAAGAAGAAGCCGCCGATCAGCAAGACCGGTAGGAGACTCAGGACGATCGACCCGACGACCGAGAAGGTCTGGTTGTCCTTTCCGATCTTGAGCGCGACGGTGTCCGCGTGCGAGGCGTTGTAGTCCGCGACCGCCTTCGCCATGAGCGTGTCGGGCTCCTGGAGGGTCGTCTGCTCCTTGCCGAGCGAGGTGTCCTTGAAATCAAGCGTCGCGCTGCTGGCGATGATGGTGACCGTCTTGATCTTGCCAGCGTTCACGTCCTGGATGGCCTTGGTGATGTCCACCTCGGGGACCGAGGGAGTCTGCGAGCGGTAGGCATAGAGGAGCGCGAGCCCCATCACCACCAGGAGCAGGGTCAGGATGCCGTTCTTGAAGATCCGGTTATCGAGATTCAGTTCGAGGGCCCTTTCCGCGGTCGGGCTGCGACCGAGTTCGCTTTCGATGCTACCTGTCTAACGCGACTAGTCCAAAGCTCGTTCCCAAAGTGCGCCGGAGCCGCTACCGCAAGGCGTGTTCCGCTTGTCCCTTTCGGCGGTTCAGTGAGCCCGGGGACCCACCAAACAGCGTCTTCGCTCGCAATAACGGGCCAGCGGCCCCGCTGCGACGCGGGAATCTTCGCGTCGGTGAAGATGTCCTGGAGCTTCCTGCGCGGAGGATTGGCCGTGCGATCGCCCGCGACCCGTGCCCGAATCATCAGCTTTCTTAGAAGGTTCTTCGGAACGTTCGCCTCATGCGCTCCGTTCGTTGGCGCGGTGGCCCCCAGGATCAGGCTCCAGCCGTTCCAAATTATCTCCCGCCCGAGGTCGATGTGGGTCGGCGGATCGCTCGTCGCGGCGGGTCTGTCGCCAACGATACGGACGAGACCGTACTCGCGGATCGCACGACCTCCTGGAAGATCGAGCGATCGCGAGCCCTCTTCGGTCGCGGTCAGGTCCTCGAGCGCGCGGCGGTGGCGCGCACCGAGCACGCGACCGGTCGCGTCCTGCCAGGCGAGCGCGAGCGCGCGGGTGCGAATGCTCGGTTGAAGGGCTCCGATTCGGATGACGTCGGCCTCGCGGGCCCGGGCGAGCGCGTCGGCGACGGTGAGGTCGTCCTCCATCTGAATCTCGGCCGCGGCGTCGGCGAGGCGCGCGACCGCCTCGCTGGCCCGCGGGTTGATCTTCTCGAGCTCAGGGATGACTTTGAGGCGGACCCGATTGCGCGCGAACTTGAGCGACTGGTTTGTCGGGTCGGTACGTGGCCGGATCCGCGCGTCGCGACAGATTGCGAGCGTCTCCGCGCGACCGATGCCGAGGAGCGGCCGCGCGATCCCCTCGCGCAGCGGTCGCATGCCCGAGAGTCCGGCGAGGCCGGATCCCCGCGTGAGATGAAGGAGGACGGTCTCGGCCTGATCGTCGCGGGTGTGGCCGGTCGCGATCGTCGTCGCGCCGATCTCTTCCGCTGCTCGGCGCAGGAACGCGTATCGGGCGGTCCGGGCGGCGTCCTCAGACTTCGTCGGTCTATCGGCGCGGCCGACTCGGATGGGCGCGCCTACCCGGTTGGCGAGCTTCGCGACGAAGTCCGCGTCCTCGGCGCTCTCTTTGGGGCGGGTGCGGTGGTCGAAGTGCGCGACGTGGATGACGAGACCGAGCTCTTCCGCGAGATCGCCGAGGATGAGCAGTAGGGCCGTCGAGTCGGCGCCGCCGGAGACCGCGACGATCACCGGGCCCGGCGTGAAGATCTGATGCGCGCGGATGTAGTCGCGGACGGTCGCGCGGATCGCGGAAGGGGTCACTGGTGGCTGGGGTGGGGATCGGACCCACGAACCTGCCGGTTATGAGTCGGCTGCTCTACCACTGAGCTACCCAGCCGTGTGGGTCAATTCTACGGTCGCGGACGGTGAGACTCGCATTAGCCGACGGCTGGATCTTCTCCTTGCGGTTGGTCTGAAATCGGCGGTGATAGCTCCGGTCCGCGACCCTCGGCAGCGAGCCGGGCACGGAATTCGTTCCTCCACGTGACAGCGGAACGCGGTGATCGATCTCTAATGGAGCTCGATCTCCGCAGTAGGCGCAGCGGCCGCCCCATAGCTCGACAAGGGCAAGCCATTCGGCAACGCTGAACGACCCCACGGCTTCAAGCTTCTTCGCGCGACGTCGCGCAGAGAGTTGTCGGCGGAGCTCCAGATGCGTCCGTTGGTATTCAGAGAAGTAACGCGCGAGCCTTTCGCGGTGACGCCTGTAGTAGGCACGCGAGTCTTCGCTGTGGTCGGCCGGATGACGACTCCGCCACCGACGCATGGCTTCACGCGCTCGCTCGGGGTTGCGCTTGATCCAGTCGCGCCCATATTCGCGGCGTCTCTCTGGGTCTCGGTACGGCACGTGTGAGGAGTTACCAAAAGAGCAACGCCGTGACAATGGGAGGAAAGAAAAAGCGCGGCCCTGGTGGCCGCGCCGCTGTTGCGGGGGAACGATTCGAACGTCCGACCTTCGGGTTATGAGCCCGACGAGCTACCGCTGCTCCACCCCGCGACCTAATTCTACCTCTAACGCGCCCCAAAGAAGAACGCGAACCATCGCGCAATTCGCGACGGACCCTCGCTCACGGTGCGAGCCAATGCGTCGCTCGTCTGCCCGTCGCGCTGCACGGTAATCAGCGACTCGTTCGCCCCGATA